>OGOJ01000120.1_pt1 | contig 76613 bp, 70 predicted proteins | sample 1552601 | NCBI WGS metagenome assembly OGOJ01 (sample SAMEA2580184, study PRJEB22360) | human gut metagenome | biome: human gut; feature: human-associated habitat; material: faeces | place: Denmark | collected 2008/2010
CCCACTGAATGTAATATCCGTGGCATGACGCAACATCCCATGTGGCTTTGATTGTGCTGCCGCTCATTTCAACTTCAAGTCCTGTTGGAGCCGCAGGCGCTGCGCCAACAGTTGTTGTTGAAGATGCAGTGCCGTAATCGTTGTATGCTACTACCTTTACGGTGTATTCCCATGAAGGAGTAAGATCTGTAAATGTGAACTTGCTGTCCTGTACATCGCCCTTGAAACATTCAGTGCTTCCGGAAACGATATATACTTTGTAGCCGTCTGCATTAGAAGATGCTTTCCACTCAAGATAAAGTGATTTGCCGCCGTTTCCGCGTGCATATACGTTATAGCCTGTTGGAGGAGCAACGGCATTGCTGAGTTTTATTGGCTCTGAGTAATTGCTGTAAACTGTTACACCGTTGACGCTTTTATAAGCCATTATACGGAAATAATAATCGTTAACGTATTTTTCTGCAAATGTGTAAGATGTTGTTTTTCCTGAATTTATCTGTGCAGAACCGGTATTCTTAGTGAAAGAACTGTCAGTTGCCCACTGTATTTTGTAGCCGTCACAATCATCACTTTCCCAGCTGACATATACAGAGCCGGTATCTGTTTTTGAAATGCGGATGTTTTCAACGTCGCTTATTCCTGCTGTTATTGTAATGGTGCTTTGAGAACTTCTGCCGCTGTTGGTGTACGCTTCAACTTTTACTGCGTATTCTTTGCCTTGTGAAAGTCCGCTGAATGTGTAGCCGCTGTTCTTTACCGTTTCGGTAAGCTTGTTATCAAGATATATCCTGTAACCGTCTGCGCCTTTTACATCATTCCAGTCAACAGTAACGCTTGTGCCGTTGTTGCTGTAAGAAGTTACTTTAAGTCCTGTTACCTGAGGTAATAAAAGATTGAGATTAATCGTTTGTGAGTAACCGCTGTAAATATATTCACCGTCAAAATATTTTACGCTTCTGATACGTACGTAGTATTCATCAGCGTTTGAAAAACTCATTTTATAAGAGGTAACGGATGATGAAGTAAGCAGGGCAGAATCTTTATTTTTGGTAAATGAGGAATCGGATGCCCATTCAATATAGTATCCGTTTGAAGTCTGAGCTGTCCATGTAAGCTCAACATTATCATCGTCAATTACTTGAGCGCTGAAATCTGTAACCGCCGCAGGAGCAGCGCATATTCTGTAAAATGCAGTTGATGATTTGCTGTCACTGTACGCCACTACTTTTACTTCGTATTCCCAAGCGGGTGTAAGATCCGTAAAGGTGAAGCTGCTGCTTTTAACATCGCCCTTGAAATATTCAGTGTCGCCGGAAACAATGCAAACTTTGTATCCGCTTGCGCCGGAAACATCGCCCCAGTCAAGTGTGAGCGAATTTCCGTTGTTTCCTCTGGAGGTGACTTTGAATCCCTGAGGCAAGATAAGATTATCCGTAAGGTCACTCACGGGAGCGAAGTCACCGTATACATAAGAGCCCTGAAATGTTTTCCACGTTCTTAAACGTACGTAATATTTATCTGCGCTGTATTTTGTATTGATAGTGAAACTGTCTGTTGAACTGCCGGATATGTACTGTGAGCTTTTATTCTGTGTAAAGTTTTTATCAGTTGCCCATTCAATATAGTATCCGTGGCAGCTTGTTGTGTCCCATGTTACTGTAATAGTGTTTGAATAAAGAAGCTGAGCATCAAAGTTTTCAACCGGTGCGGGCGCGGCGCATATTGTGTAAATTCCGCTTGTTGAGTTCTTTGAGTCATTAGCAACAATTATTACATCATATTCCCATGACGGGGTAAGGTCTGTGAAAGTAAACTTGGTATCTTTAACTGTTCCTTTTAAATAACTTGTAGAGCCTGAAACAATGTATACTTTATATGATGTTGCGCCGGCAACTGCGTTCCATTCAAGATAAAGGCTCTTGCCGCCGTTGCCTCTCGCGTAAACATTAAGCCCTGTTATTCCGGGGTCGGTGTTGTCATATACGGGAATTACAAATGTTTTTGACGCTGAAAGAAGACCTGCTTCAACATAAGCTTTATAGGTGTTTCCTGCTTCTGAAGAAGGCGCCTGAACATTGGCCATATACTCGTGCGAATGCATGCTTGATGATTCGGGATTTACATTGAATTTCTGAAGATAGCCCGTGTTCTGATCTTCTGAAAAGTTGTTTGCAATATATTTTGCACCGTTGACTATGGATACATATGGGTTTGTCCACGGTCTGTTATATTTGTCTCCGTAATCTACAAGGTCACTGCGGATATATCCGCTGTATGTTTTTGAGTTGACTGTAACATTTACCTTATACCATTTATAACCGTCAGCCTGAGTACCGGTCGTTGAAAGCACGGTTACTTTTGTGCCGGAAGGAACGGTGATGATATGCGTGGAACTTGTGGTAGGTTCAGATCTGAGCCTTGCGTCTGTGTTTACTGCGTATCCCGAGGTTGTTGTTGCTGCCCATTTCAGTCCGTCAAGATAGCCTGTGTTTGCACCTATGTTATAGTAGTTATAGATACCCGGGTAGGTTGAGTTTGTACCGCTTGCACCGCCTGCGGAATTTATTGTGCCTCCTACTTCCTGTACTATTCTTGAAGCAAGATAATATGCGCTTGTCCCGCTGCTTTTTGCCGCATCAAGTATTGCCTGTGAATATTTTACTCCGTTCGGGTATGTTGAACTCTTATATGTCTGAGTAACGCCTTTGCTGTCCTTATATGTAATATAAGAATTATACATCCACGTATTTTTAATTATTGTTTCTATACCTGAAGTGGTTTGTGATGAGTTGTATGAGGTGGTTTCAAACTGGAAGATGTATTTTTCATCAAAGAAATTCAGAGGGTTCATATAGTATTCAACGGCACTTTCAGACGCTGATACCCAGCTGCTTCCTTCCTGAATGACATAATTGCCGTTTTTATAGCAGGAAGAACATGTGCAGTAAAAATCCCTTGAATTATTTGATGATGTTTTTTGTATAAGCTGCTGTGAATGAGGAGATCTTTCATTGGCAACCGCTTCGTCAAGCTCTTCACCAACAAACATCGGCTCAAAATTCCAGTTGGGGTATTTGTCTTTAAGAGCCGAAAGTTTTGTAGCATAAGAGGATGGAAATCCTGCGCTTATAAGCTGAGCGTATGAACTGCTTGCTGCGCTTATTGCGGCTGAAAATGATACAGAACCGGCAGCGCATACAACAGCAAGTAATATACTGAGCAGCTTTTTCATATTTTTGCCCCCTAAATAAATAATAATATAGAACTTAATTAATTAAATACTTTGTTATATTAACACTATTGTAATAATTTTGTCAACTATTGAAACGGAAATGTTACAATTTGCCGTTGTTTTTTATATAATTGAAATGTGAATTTCGTTGACACAATGTCGAATTATGTGTATAATTATCACATAAACTCAAAAAGGAGTGAGAATACATGCGAGAAAAGTCAGATCTTGCGTTAAGGTTAAAGGCACTGCGCCGCGAAAAAGGCGTTAATTCACAGACTGTTGCGGATGCTGTTGGAATAAAAAGCGCCACTTACAGAAGATATGAAATAGATACAAAGCCAAAGGATGCTGTATATGTTGCGCTTGCAAATTACTTCGGCGTTTCGGTTGATTACCTGATGAGCGGCAGGGGAGATAATGAGCATCTTTCGGTTGCTGCGCCTGAAGAAACTGTAAGATATTCTGCAGTTCATAATTCTGCGCTTTCAGATGATGAAGCGCTTATTCTCAAAAAACTGCGTTCTCTTGACGGCAGTGATTTTGATGAAGTAGTTAGATTTATTGATTGGAAATACCAAAATTCGGGAAAAAACTGATTTGCGGTTTTGTTTTTTATTGAAATTCAATACATTTTAATGATATAATTAACTCATAAATTTATTAGGAGGAATTGATTTTGAAAAAGTTTTTGGCGATTTTGCTCAGTGCTTTACTTATAGCAGCGGTTTTTGCAGGCTGCTCTTCGGGGGAAGCAGGAAGTTCCGATACGGGTTCGGTAAATAAAGTTGCAATCCTTCAGTATATGACTCATTCAAGCCTTGATAACTGCACACAGGGTGTAAAAAATGCGCTTGATGCGGCGGGTATATCATACGATGTTCAGATCGGTTCAAGCGGCAGTGCGGATGCCGATTGCCAGAGTTATGCAGCGCAGATGGTTGCGGGCGATTATGATATGATCATAGCTGTTGCTACTCCTGCGGCACTTGCGGCTTACTCAGCTGTGCAAAGTGCTTCATCAAGCATTCCTGTTGTTTTCTGTGCTATTTCAGATCCTGTATCAGCAGGCCTTGTTCAGTCAATGGATGCTCCCGGCAATAACTGCACTGGTACGGCAGATTCATTCGACGTAGCGGGTCAGGTGGATATAATCAAACAGCTTCAGCCTGATCTTACAAAACTCGGAGTTATTTACACTACAAGCGAGTCAAATTCACTCAGCCAGCTGGAAAGACTTAAAGAGCAGTGCTCTGCTCTCGGAATCACCGTTGTAGAAAAAGGCATTACAGAAGCTTCTGAACTTGCTTCTGTTTCAGCCTCACTTGTAACGGAAGTAGATGCAATTACCAATCTTACGGATAATAATGTTGTAGAGAATATGAGCGTAGTTCTTGAGCAGGCTAAAGCTGCCGGAATACCTGTTTACGGCTCTGAAATAGAGCAGGTAAAGAAAGGCTGCCTTGCTTCAGCTTCAATAGATTATGTTGCTCTCGGTGAAAGAACCGGCCAGATTGCCATTGATATACTCGGCGGTCAGTCAGCGGCAACATATCCCGTTGTAACGGTAGAGGACAGCTTTAAGGTAATCAATACAGACGTAGCTTCTCAGCTTGGAATAACGATACCTGATACTCTCAGCGATGTTCAGAAAGTAACAACATCAGCCGAATAAAATTCGATATTGATTAAGCGCCCGGGTTCACTGAGCCCGGGCGCTTTTTATATCATTTGCTTTTAAATGCTTTTTTATTTTTTTCATTAACGGATAAATTGAATATTTTTCCAGCCTTTTTATCTGCTTTGTCTTTTCTGACTTTTCTTTATAAGTTTGTTTAAGTTTAGCATTGAGTTCGGACTTTTCCTTGTAAGTCTGTCGAAGTTTTGCGCTTATTTCAGATTTTTCTTTGTAAGTCTGTTTGAGCTTTGCGTTCAGTTCCCTGTATATTTCGCCTGTGCACCTGCAAAGTCCGCTGTGAGCTCCCGAACTTGCTATAAACATACATATGTCAACAGCGTTTATGATATCTCCGAGCTCTTCAATGCATTTTTCTTTGCCGTGTTTTTTCTCAAAGTCATGGTATTTCTTTTCAAGCTCTGTGCAAAGAGCCTGAATGTATTTGAATATAACGGTGTTGCATTCTATTATTTCTTCTTGATTGTTGAAATCGCCGATTAATTCAATAACAGTGTTAAAAAGACTGATTATTTTTTCTTTTTCACCGATGTCGGAAGAGTATATGCTTTCGTGCATCCCTGTTTTATAAAATGCATCAGGCAAAACAATTGCATTCTTCGCCATAGTAACGGTTTTATAAATGAAATACTTGCCTGCATCATTGCCGGTTTCGGGGAATGTAATATTATTATCTGTCAGAAATTTATGCTTTGCAAGCATCATTCCGGCGCAGAAATTTATTGTGCCGGCATTTAGAAACTGAGCAAACAGGTCGTTACCGTTATAAATTTTGGGGCATATATCTTTAATTATACGGTTGTTTTTGCGCTGAGCAGCTTCTGCCTCAAACAAAATTACGTCAGTGTCATTTTCGTTTGCAATGGCGTATGCTTTTTTCCAACAGCCACACTCAAGATTATCACCGCAGTTAATTAAATGAACGTATTTTCCCTGAGCTTTCTGTATGCCGAAATTTCGGGCGCTTTCTTCACAGCTTTCATTGAAATTATATAAGGTGATATTGCTGTATTTTTCAGTGTACTTTTGGATTATTTCAGCGGTTGAGTCTGTTGAACCGTAATCAACAAAGATTATTTCAAAATCGCTGAAATTCTGTTCCAGCACGGATTTTACTGTGCTTTCGATTTGCTTTTCCGCGTTGCGGCAGGTGATAACAGCTGAAATTCCGTATCTCTCTTTGTGTTCATTGTTTTTATCGCTGTTTAGAGAGAGATAATAATGCTTCCATTTGTATGCAAAACACGAATAAGGATCATTCCACGGCTTAACTGCTGAACTGAAATGAATTATGACTGCGTCTGAAAAAAGTTCGCTTTTTGTTTCATATTCAGTGCCGTATTTAAGATTGATATTATTGATTGATGTGCTTTCAATACCATATGGGGAAAGATTGTATCTGACGGGCAGTCTTGTTACTTTTCCGTCAAAAACCATATTTAAAATATTCTGATCTACCTGCGTGTCGTCATAAATATTTCTTTTTGCTTCTATCAGCACAGCGCTTATGTTGTTTTGGCGCATCTTTTTGAGATTTAAAAGCATTACGCCGCTGTTAAAATAGTGCGCAACAGCCGCTGTGTATTCGTCTCTTTGGCAGTGCATACAGCTGTCCTCAGCAACTGCGGCATAATTTTCTTCAAGTTCTGTTGCGTAAAGTTCACCAAGGTCTTTTTCAACTATAAGGTCACTGTCTAAATATAAGATTTTATCAATATCAGGCAGAAGATCAGGAATTATAAATTTCAAAAGTGCCGCTATTGACGCGGTAGAAGTTGAATTGCCCGAAAAATTATGCAGACCGTTAAATCTTTTTTCTGCATTTTCTCGGATAACGGTGACGCTTACGTCTTCTCTTTCAAATTTTTTAAATTCTTTTTCCTGCTCTTCGGAGATATTAGATGTGATAATGAAATAATTATATTTTTCACTGCCTTTGTTGGCTATCATAGAATGTATCGCAACAGCAGCAGGAGTAATATAATTTTTGTCTGTTATCATACAAATGTTTATTTCGGAATCGAAAGTCTTCATGTTTCCTCCGCAACGGATGATTTCGTTTCTGTCAGCGTTTATTCACTGCCTGTATGTGTGCTTTTATTAACAGCGTCAGTGCTTTTTAATGGATTTTTTAATCTTTTTAAGAAAAGGATAAAGAGAATGTTTTTCAAGTTTTTTTATCTCTTTTGTTTTGGCAGACTTTTCTTTGTACGCCTGCTGAAGCTTTGCATTAATATCTGATTTTTCCTTATAAGTCTGCTGAAGTTTTGCATTGATTTCTGATTTATCTCTGTATGCTTTCAGCAGTTTATAATGCAGTTCTCTGTACTGAACGGTTGTGTATATTCGCATATCTTTCTGTTCGCAGGAATCCGCAATGAACAGGCATAAAGCAACCATTTGCTTCATATCACCGAGCTCGTCCAGGCAGTTGTCCCTGCCCTGACTTTTGCAAAGATTTGTATAATATCTTTTCAGGTCTTTGCAAAACATGATTATATGTTCAAAAATTGCCGTGCTGTAATCAAAAGACTCGGCAGAGTTTTTGTAGTCTTTTATAAATTCATGAATGGTGTATGCAATTGCCCTGACAGCTTCTTTTTCTTTATAAGCTGTCATTGTGGAATTTTCACGCACTCTTCTTTTATAAAACGCATCGTGCAGAACTATTGCGCTGTTTGCTCTTGTAAGAGTTTGATATACGTAAAGATTGTCCTCCATCATTTTAAGGGCAGGAAATTCAATGCTGTTATTTATGAGCATATCCCGCTTAACAAGCTGTAAACACGGAGATACCATTATGCCCACAGTACTGCGCATCAAAACAAACAGCTCTCTGCCGCCGTATATTTTTGGATATGCAAGTTTTCTTGTGTAGCAGGTCTTGTATTGAGGCATTTCCTTTTCAAGACGTTCGTTTTCAAAAAATGATTTAGCTTCAAATAGAATCAGATCAGCGTCATTTTCGATTGCGTAGGCGTATGCCTTTTCATAACAGTCAGGCTCAAGCAGGTCATCACTATCCATAAAGTGGATGTATTTTCCCTGCGCTTTTTTTACACCGAAATTACGCTCGTATCCCTGCCCGTGATTATCTTGGTGATAGGCGGTGATGTTGTTGTATTTTTCGGCGTATTTATCAATTATTTCTTTTGTTGAATCCGTAGAGCCGTCATCAATAAGGATTATTTCAAAATTCTTGAAAGTCTGGGCAAGTACGGATTCAAGAGTTTCCTCTATATATTTTTCGGCATTGTAACACGGCATTATTACGGATATGCCGTACTTCTCTTTTCTTTCGGGCATTTTATCGGGATAAAGAGAAAGATAGTAGTGTGTCCATCTGTAAGCAAGTGCCGATGTAGGGTCTTTCCACGGTTTGTTTTTTGAAGCAAAGTGGATTATCTCAGCATCAGAGAAAACATCTGCTTTTGTTTCGTACTTTGTTTTGTAATTCTTTTCAATATCATCAACTTCCCATTTGCTGCCGGAATTATCAAGGCTTATGGACTGGAAATTATATTTCACAGGCAGCATAACGGCCTTTCCGTCAAACACTATGTTGAAAACATTCTGATCCATTAAAGAGGCGTCCGTAAGGTTTCGCTTTGTTTCTATAAGCGTATCCTTTACGTTATCCTCACGCATTTTTTTAAGATTGAGCAGCATTACACCGCTGTTAAAATAGTTTTTTGCACAGGAGTTGAATTCACTTTTCCAGTATACTTTGCTCACGTCAAGAACCGTTGCCGCATAATTATCACCAAGCTCGGTTGAATAAAGTTCGCTCAGGTCATTTTCAACGATAAGGTCCCCGTCAAGATAAAGCACTTTATCAAGAGACGGCAAAAGATCGGGAATTATGAATTTAAGAAGCGCTGATATTGACGCAACGCATATTGAATCATTTGAGAAAACATGAAAACCTTCAAATCTTTTTTGAGCGTTTTCACGGATTATTTTTACTGAAACATCTTCTCTTTCAAAATTTTTAAATGCTTTTTCAGATTCTTCTGAAAGGTTGGAGGTAATGATATAAAAATTATATTTGCCAGTGCCTTTGTTTACTATCATAGAGTGGATAGCAACAGAGGTAGGCATAATATAGTTATCGTCCGTTATCATACAGATGTTTATTTCTGGATTGTTTTTGTTCATACTTCCTCCAATAAGCTATACCACTGATTATTGTAACATTATACTTACTACTCTATTATTTTACTATAATAGTTTGTCAATATCAATTTATTAGGATTTATTTTGTTATATATAATTGAAAACCGCCCGTATGAAAATTTTCGGACGGTTTTTAATTAGTGCTTTTTAAATATTTTTTTTATTCTTCTTATTAACGGATAAAGTGACCATTTTTTAAGCATTTTTATCTGCTTCGTTTTTTCAGATTTTTCTTTATAAGTGCGTTGCAGCTTTGCATTTATTTCTGATTTTTCCTTATATGTACGCTGCAGTTTTGCATTTATTTCAGATTTCTCTTTGTAAGTTTGCTGAAGTTTCAAAACAAGTTCTTTTTTGTCGTTATTTGTCCTGATTATCCGATCCTTTAAAGCGCGGTTTTCTGCAGTTGTATATTTTTGCATTGCATTTTCATTGCTTGCGTTAGCAAAAAACAGGCACAAATTAATTGCGCTTTTTTCTTCTCCAAGTTCTTCAAGAAAATTTTCTTTATCATGGTTATTTTCAATTTTATCGTAATAAATTTTTAAAGTTTTGCACAGCTGTATTATTTGCTTAAAAACAGCGGAGTTAAAATCAAATTCAGTAGTTGCAGGGTCATAATCTTTAAGTACTTCCTGAATGGTGTATGCAAAAGCTTTTACAGCAATTTCATCTTTTGCGGTTGTCATCGTTGAGTTTTCTCGTATTCTTCGGTTATAAAATGCGTTAGGCAAAACTATTATTCTGTTGGTTCTTGTAATAGCTTTGTAAACGAAAAGGTTATCTTCCATCATCTTAAGTTCAGGAAAATAGATATCGTTATCAACAAGAAAATCACGTTTTATCAACTGCATTCCCGGCTGTATTATCAAACCTACTGAGGTACTGCGAAACAGAGTGAAAAGGTCTTTTCCGTTGTAAATCTTTGGAAAGACCTCTTTTCTTGAATAACAGGTTTTGTACTGCGGAAACTCTGCTTCCAAATGATCATTTACGTAAAATGATTTTCCTTCAAACAAAACACAATCAATGTCATTTTCATAAGCATAAAAATATGTTTTTTCGTAACAATCGGGTTCAAGCAGATCATCACTATCCATAAAGTGGATATATCTGCCCTTTGCCATTTTTATACCGAAATTACGCTCAAAGCCTTGTCCGTGATTTGTTTGATGATATGCAGAGATATTGTCATATCTTTCAGCATATCTGTCGATTATTTCTTTTGTGGAATCGGTTGAACCGTCATCGATAAGAATTATTTCATAATCTTTAAAACTTTGATTTAGAATAGAAGCAAGCGTTTCATCTATATAGTTTTCAACATTATAGCAAGGAATAATTACGGATATACCGTATTTTTCTTTTCTGCTTTCCTTTTTGCTTCCGTAAAGTGAAAGGTAATAGTGATTCCATATATAAGAAAAAGCATAGTTTGGTTCTTTCCATGGTTTTTCTTTTGAACTGTAGTGTATAATAACGGCGCTCGTGAAAAGTTCGCCTTTCGATATATAATTAGTATTATACTTTAAATTTACGTCGTTAATATTCCATTTAGCAAAAGCCCTGTCCAGACTCAAAGGCAAAATATTGTATTTGATGGGAAGCGTTTTTACACTTCCATCAAATACAATATTAAATACATTCTGGTCCATTAACGAGGTGTCTGTAAGGTTCCTTTTGGTTTCTATCAAAACATCTTTAATATTGTTTTCACGCATCTTTTTAAGGTTGAGAACCATTACACCACTGTTAAAATAATTTCTTACTATAGTGTTGAAATTATTTTTCCAGTAAAGATTAGAACTGTCAGGCACAGCTGCCACATAATTGTCTTCGAGATCAATTGAATAAAGTTCGTAAAGGTCTTTTTGAACAATAAGATCTCCGTCAAGATAAAGCACCTTGTCAAGGGAAGACAAAAGATCCGGAATTAAAAATTTTAAAAGAGCCGATATCGAGGCAACACATATCGAATCTTTAGTGAATTGATGAAGACCGCTGAATCGTTTATCTGCATCTTCACGAATGATGGTTACTGATACATCGTCTCTTTCAAACTTTTTGAATTCATTTTCAGAGTTGTCAGAAAGATTAGAAGTGATAATGTAAAAATTATATTTTTCACTGCCTTTGTTAACAATCATGGAGTGAATTGCTACTGCGGTAGGCATAATATAGTTATCATCCGTTATCATACATATATTTACATCTGTTTGCTCTGCTTTCATGTTTCCTCCATGTTACGCCGTTTAATTATTTTAAGTTTCAAGAAAATAGATTTCCAACCTTATAACATTATAAAATATTTACAGACAATATTCTACAATATTATGAAAAAAATATCAACATTTCTACTAAAAAAGGTTTTATAATTGTAAGTTGTAGATTTATCCCGATTTTTACAGTGAGGGTTGCATATTTATAAGATTATGTCATGCATATATTTTGCTATATATGTTACTATTGAATATTTATTCTCTTTTTGCTATAATCGATTAGTTAAATAGTTTGGCATAATAATTATTTATTACGGAAGTGATGAAATGGAAACTGCAAATATTATAAAAGTCGTGCTTGAGGAAGGCTTCAAATACGCCATTCTCGCGCTCGGCGTCTATCTGTCATACAGTATACTTGATTTCCCGGATCTGTCTGTAGACGGCACTATGCCTTTGGGCGGAATCGTGTCTTCAATACTTATCTTTCAGGGCGTGGATCCGTGGATAAGTCTTCTTGCCGCTTTTGCCTGTGGGCTTGCCGCAGGCTGTCTAACGGGTCTTTTGCATGTTAAGCTGAAGCTTCAGCCGCTTCTCTCCGGTATTCTTGTTTATACCGTACTGCTATCTATAAATTTAGTGCTGGTCAAATTCGGCACAGGCGGGCAGTCGATAGTCTCTATATTCGGCAAAAAGACGGTGTTCAATACGGGCGCGGCAAATCTTTTGCCTGAAACTGTAGGCGGCGTAACGGTAAGAAAACTCATTGTTTTGTTTATCTTTGTTGTAATTATCAAGATACTCATGGATCTTTATCTCAAAACAAAATCCGGCATGCTTCTTCGCGCTACGGGTTCAAATCAGCAGTATGTTGTAATGCTTGCCAAAAATCCAGGAGCGTCAAAGATACTCGGTCTTGCTTTGGGCAACGGTCTTGCGGCGGTAAGCGGTGCGGTAATAGCGCAAAGCACGGAAACAGCTAATACACAGATGGGTGTAGGCATGGTAGTTTTCGGACTTTCAAGTGTTATAATCGGACTTTCACTGTTCAAAAAGGTTGGCTTCATGAAAGCCACAACGATGGTTATCTTAGGTACTGTCATATATAAAGCGTGCCTGCAGATAGCTGTTGAAATAGGACTTCCCAGCGATTATAATAAGCTGCTTATGGCAGTTCTGTTTGTTGCCGCTCTTCTTTTCAGCAAGATGGGCAAAAAGTCAAAGAGGAGGGAGAAAAATGCTTGAACTCCAAAATATAACTAAGCGCTTCAACGCAGGCACAGTGGATGAGGCAACTGTTTTTGACGGATTCAACTTCAAAGTGGAGAACGGAGAGTTTGTATCCGTAATAGGTTCAAACGGCAGCGGTAAGACAACTCTGCTCAATCTTATCTGCGGCTCCCTCAGGCCCGATGAAGGAAAAATAATATTCAACGGCAAAGATATAACTTCCGTTTCGGAATATAAGAGAGCGAAAATCATAGGCAGAGTGTTTCAGGATCCCAAAATGGGAACCTGCCCCGACCTCACAATACTTGAGAATATGGCGCTTGCCGATAACAAGAATAAGGCTTTCGGACTTGGCAGGTGTGTAAATAAAAAGCGTTTGGATTATTACCGTTCACTTCTTGAACAGTGTGATATGGGCCTTGAAAACAGACTCGGCGTACAGGTCGGCACGCTATCAGGCGGTCAAAGGCAGGCTTTGGCTCTTGTGATAGCGAATATGACCGATCTTGAGCTGCTTATTCTTGACGAGCATATTGCGGCGCTTGACCCTAAATCGTCAGAGCGTGTAATGGAGCTTACAGACAGACTTGTTAAAAAACATAAGATAACAACTCTTATGGTAACACATAATCTGCGTTTTGCCGTTGAATACGGAAACCGCCTTGTGATGATGCATGAGGGTAACGCTGTTATGGATATCAGAGGAGAAGAAAAAGAAAATGCTAAAGTAGAAGACCTGCTTGAAGTGTTTGACAGAATCAGCATTGAAAAAGGAAACTGATTTATGGATATGAATGAAAAACTGCATTCAGGCGTGCTTTATCTTCCGGACGACGATGATATTATCGATCTTCAGGAAAAGTGCCTTGAAAAGCTTTATGATTTTAACATGACCCGCCCCCGTGAGATGGAAAAGCGCAGTGCCATGCTGAAAGATATGTTTGCAGAGATAGGGGAGGAGTGTTATATCGAACCTCCGCTTCATGCAAACTGGGGAGGTCATCATGTCCATTTCGGAAACAGGGTATATGCAAATTTCAATCTCACCCTTGTTGATGATACACATATCTATGTGGGGGACTGCACTATGTTTGCCCCTAATGTTACTGTTGCAACGGCAGGTCATCCGATTGCTCCGTGCCTCAGAAAATACGGCATACAGTATAACGCTCCTGTCCGTATAGGTAAAAACTGCTGGATAGGTGCGGGCGCTCTCATTATGCCGGGTGTAACAATAGGCGATAATACCGTTATAGGCGCAGGCAGCGTGGTAACAAAGGACATACCTTCAAATGTGGTTGCTGTGGGTAATCCGTGCCGCGTTATGAGAGAGATAAATGAGCAGGATATGATAACGTATTTCAAAGGCAGAAAAATAAACTGGAGCGATTTTGAAAGTCTTGATCTTTGAGCCGCGACTCACGGAAATTGACTGCTTAGTTTGGTGAAATTGCACTCTGAGCGATTATTCATTTCAAAAATTATTGTTAAAATGCACAATAAAATTCACTTAAAATTATAAATTATGCTTATGGATTGAATACCCTCTTTCATATATAATAGTATTTATGAAAGGGGGCATTTCTTTTATGAATGCTTATATTGAAAGCGTAATAAAAACAGTTGAAAGAAGAGATAACGCAAAGCCTGAATATATTCAGTGCGTTAAGGAAGTTTACCGTTCACTTGAAAAAGTTATTGAAGCGCATCCCGAATATGTTGAGGATGATCTGCTTACACGAATGGTAGAGCCGGACAGGTTGATTACTTTCAGAATTGCCTGGGTCGATGATGCGGGTAAAACACGTGTAAACAGAGGTTACCGCGTTCAGTTCAATTCATCTATCGGTCCTTATAAAGGCGGTCTGCGCTTTCACCCCAGTGTAAATTCAAGTATCATGTATTTCCTTGGATTTGAGCAGACTTTCAAAAATTCTCTTACGGGTCTGCCCATGGGAGGAGCTAAGGGCGGCTCTGATTTTGACCCCAGAGGGAAGAGCAAAAACGAGGTAATGAGATTCTGCCAGGCATTTATGACGGAACTTTACCGCCATATAGGGCCGAATATCGATGTTCCTGCGGGTGACATCGGCGTAGGCTCAAGGGAGATAGGTTTCCTTTTCGGTCAGTACAAGCGCATCACGGATGCTTTTGAAAACGGTGTAATTACCGGCAAGGGCATTTCATACGGCGGCTCTCTTGTGCGTCCCGAGGCAACTGGTTTCGGCGCAGTATATTATCTTTGTGAAGTACTTAAACATGAGCACGATAAACTTGCAGGCAAACGTGTTGCCGTATCAGGTTTCGGTAACGTTGCATGGGGCGCAATAAAGAAACTGAACGAACTCGGCGCGATTCCGCTCACTATCAGCGGCCCCGGCGGATATGTTTATGATAAGGACGGCATCTGCACTCCCGAAAAGATTGATTATCTGCTTGAAATGCGTGCAAGCGGAAGAGACAGAGTTCAGGATTACAGCGATAAATTCCCGTCAGCAGTATTTGTACCTGACGAACGTCCGTGGCATCTTAAAGATATTGATATTGTTATGCCTTGTGCAACCCAGAATGAAGTGGATATCGATGATGCCAAAGCAATAGCTGCAAACGGCGTTAAGTATTATATTGAGGTTTCAAATATGCCTACCACGGCTGATGCTCTTGATTATCTTATGGAGCAGGAAAGTGTTATCGTGGCGCCTTCAAAGGCCGTAAACGCGGGCGGCGTTTGCGTATCGGGTCTTGAAATGAGCCAGAACAGCCAGAGATTGTCTTGGTCTGCTGAGGAAGTGGACAGAAAACTTCACCAGGCTATGATAGATATTCACAATCATTCAGTTGCGGCGGCTGAAAAATACGGTCTCGGATACAATCTTGTTGCAGGCGCGAATATAGCCGGTTTTGAAAAAGTTGCTGAGGCTATGCTTGCTCAGGGTATCTATTAATATCGGTCAGTAAAATAATGCTTGACAATTTCTAATTTATATATTATAGTATTAGCGTAAGTATAGTAACGAAAGGTGAGAGTGGCAGCAATGCCGCTCTCATATTATTGTACGGAACTTTTTTTGAAAAGAGGGATAATATGGCGCAAAGCGTTGCCGAAAGAGTACGTCAGATAGTAGAGCCGTATGCCGAGCAGCTTTCCCTTCAGATTTGGGATATAGTCTATAAAAAAGAGGGCACAGACTGGTATCTCAGAATTTTTATTGACAGGGAAAACGGCGTAAGCGTTGATGACTGTGTTGATTTTACTCATCTTATTACAAAGCCTATTGATGAGGCAGACCCCATTGCTCAGTCATACACTCTTGAGGTATCTTCTCCGGGTATTGAAAGAGAACTTAAAGCAGACTGGCATTTCAAAAAGTATATCGGTTCACGAGTTATGCTTCGCACGATAAGACCTGTAAATAATACAAGGGATTTCGCAGGAGTTCTCAGAAATTATGAGGATTCACAGATAACTGTTGAAACAGACGGCGGCGAAACAATGACTTTTAATAAAAAAGAAACATCGTTTGTAAAACTTGATGATTTCGATATGAATGATTTTAATAAGTAAGAAAGGTTGATAGGAAAAATGAGTAAGGAATTTTTTGAAGCCGTAAAGCTTCTTGTTGAGGAAAAGGATATTCCGGCTGATTATCTTTATGATAAAATCGCGGCGGCTATCGTTGTTGCGGCAAAGCACAATTATAACGGCAAGGATATAGTTCATTGCGATATTGACCCGGAAAAGGAAAAGATCAAAGTTTATGTAACTAAAAATGTTGTTGAAGAAATAGAGGATCCCGATACAGATATTCTCCTTGAGGATGCTCAGAAGATCCGTAAATCGGCAAAGGTTGGAAAAACTATTGATATTCCGCTTAAAACAAAGCAGTTCGGCAGAATTATTGCTCAGAACGCAAAGCACGTTATCCGTCAGGGTATTAAAGAAGCGGAAAGAAATAAGCAGCTTGAAGAGTTCCAGAGCAAGAATCAGGAACTTATCACTGCAAAGGTAAACAGAATTGATCCGGTAACCGGAAGTGCATCTCTTGAGATAGGCAAAACGATTGCCATTCTTCCCAAGAACGAGCAGATCCCCGGTGAGGAACTTCACGAGGGAGATAATATTAAGATCTTTGTTGTTGATGTTAAGGAATCAGGCAAAGGCCCCAAGATTATGATTTCCCGCACTCATCCCGGCCTTGTAAGAAGGCTTTTTGAAACAGAAGTTCCGGAGATTTATGACGGCACCATTGAAATCAAATCCGTTTCACGTGAGGCAGGGTCAAGAACAAAGATAGCTGTTTTCAGCAAGGATGACGAGATTGATCCCGTAGGTGCGTGCATAGGCCCCAAGGGTCAGCGTGTTTCAACAATCGTTGATGCTCTTGACGGTGAGAAGATAGATATCGTTAAGTACAGCGATGATGTATGTCAGTTCATTTCAGCTGCGCTTGCTCCGGCTGATGTTTGCTCAATTGAAATTCTTGATGAGCAGGCAAAGGCGTGCCGTGCAACCGTTCCTGATGATCAGCTCAGCCTTGCCATAGGCAACAAAGGCCAGAATGTTCGCCTTGCCGCCAAGCTTACAGGCTGGAAAATAGACATCAGACCAGAATCAGGCTTTTATGAGGGTTCCGGTGAATAATAATGAAAGCTAAAAAAGAGATAAAGAGAATGTGCGTCGGCTGCGGTGAGATGTTTGATAAGCGTGAACTTATCAGAGTTGTTAAAAGCCCCGAGGGGGATATAAGCATAGACCTCACAGGCAAAAAAAACGGCCGCGGCGCGTATATCTGTAATAACCCCGAATGTCTTAAAAAGGCAAAAAAAAGGAAATCGCTTGAAAGAGCTTTTTCCGTAAAGATAGACGATGAGATTTACTCAAAAATGGAAGAGGAAATTTTGAATGCAAAAAAATAAACTTCTCTCTTTGCTCGGCATGGCAAAACGCGCGGGAGCCCTTTCAATGGGGCACGATGCCGCCGTCAATTCCGTGTTTTCCAAAAAAGCGGCAGTTCTTGTGCTTGCGGCGGATATTTCCGAAAGGTCAAAGCGTGATATGCGCATAACCGCCCAAAAGCATTTTGCAGATCTTCCCGTGGCAGAGCCGGATATCACTATTGATGAAATTTATTCGGCTTGCGGCTACAAAGCCGGTATTCTTACGGTAAACAATGCCGAAATGGGTAAAAGAATCGTAACACTTATCAACGAATAAGAAACTCATTCAAGGAGGAATTCGATATATGGTAATAAAGGTAAAGGTGTCCGATGTCGCCAAGGATTTCGGAAAATCCAACAAGGAAATTATTGAACTGCTCGGTGATTATTGCGACGGTCCTGCCAAAAAAGCGTCAACGGTCCTCGAAGAAAACGAACTCAACATTTTGTTCGATAAATTGACTCAGCAAAACAGCGTTAAAAGTTTAAATGATTATTTTAACGCAGGAGAGGCTAAAAGAAAGCAGAAAGCTCAGAAGGAAACTGCTCAGGATAATCAGGCTGAGCCTGAAAAGCAGGCTGAAAAAGCCAAAAAGCCCGTTACCGCCAAGGATAAAAAACGTCAGAGCCAGGCAGCTATTCTGCAGATGGCACAGCAGGCGGCTAAGCGTGCAGAGGAAAAGGCAAAGAAAAAGTCTCAGCAGCCTCCGCAGGCAAGAACAAAGGGCGAAACACGCAGAATCGATACTCGTGTAAACAGTGTTGACCTCGAAAAATATAATCAGAAATATGAGGATATCGCGCCTGCTTCTTCAATGGGTGATTACCAGAAAAAGCAGAAGCTCAATCAAAAATCAAAGCAGTACAGAAAAAAGAAACCTCAGGGTATTCATGCTCATTCCAAAAAGGAAACAGAGCAGCAGCGCCTTGCCCGTATCAGGGAACAGCGTAAAAAACAGCAGATTAAAATTCAGATCCCCGAGGAAATCACAGTCGGCGATCTTGCTGCACTCCTTCGTATGACAGCTACCGAGGTAATCAAAAAGCTTATGGCTCTCGGTGTTATGGCAACAGTAAACGAGGTTATAGATTACGATACCGCTGCAATCGTTGCCACGGAACTCGGAGCAAAGGTTGAAAAGAAAGTTGAAGTTTCAATCGAAGAGCAGATTATTGAGGAAGAGATAGAGGACGATGAGAATGCTATTGAGCGTCCTCCCGTTGTCTGCGTAATGGGTCATGTTGACCACGGTAAGACTTCAATTCTTGACGCTATAAGGCACACAGACGTAACTTCTACCGAAGCGGGCGGAATTACACAGGCTATCGGTGCTTATCAGGTAGAGGTTAACAGCCAGAAGATAACATTTCTTGATACACCCGGTCACGCCGCATTTACGGCTATGCGTGCCCGCGGAGCAATGGCAACTGATATTGCAGTGCTTGTTGTTGCGGCTGATGACGGTATTATGCCGCAGACCATAGAAGCTATCAACCACGCAAAAGCAGCCAAGGTTCAGATAATTGTTGCCATAAATAAAATGGATAAAGAGGGAGCAAATCCCGAAAGAGTAATGGAACAGCTTACTGAGCAGGAACTCGTGCCCGAAGAATGGGGCGGCGATGTTATCTGTGTTCCCGTATCAGCTAAAACGGGTATGGGCATTGATAAGCTGCTTGAAACAATTCTTCTTGTTGCCGAAATGTCAGAGCTTAAAGCGAATCCGAACAGAACGGCAAAAGGTGTTGTTATTGAAGCAAAACTTGATAAGGGCAGAGGCCCCATCGCAACATTCCTTGTTCAGAACGGTACTCTTCATTCAGGCGATTATGTTGTTGCAGGCACTGCTGTCGGCAGAGTGCGCGCAATGACGGATTATAACGGCAAAAAGATTAATGAAGCCGGTCCGTCTGTTCCTGTAGAGATTATGGGCCTTGACGAAGCTCCTATGAGCGGCGATGAATTTAATGCCGTATCAGATGAAAAGCTTGCAAGACAGCTTGTTGAGCAGAGAAAAGAAAAGGCTAAGGAAGAGGAATTCAAGCAGTATCAGAAAGTTACTCTTGATACTCTGTTCTCAACTCTTGAAGAAGGCATGCTCAAAGAACTCAACGTCATTGTAAAAGCAGATGTTCAGGGTTCTGTTGAGGCTGTAAAGCAGTCACTTCTCAAGATAGAGAATGATGAAGTAAGGGTTAAAATAATCCATGGAGCGGTAGGCGCAGTTAATGATTCAGACGTTATGCTTGCCAATGCTTCAAATGCTATTATCGTTGCGTTCGCTACCGGCGTAGAAGCAGATGCCGCTGAAAACGCCGCAAGAGACGGAATTGATGTAAAACAGTACAATATCATTTATGATCTTATTGAGGATGTTGAATCCGCAATGCGCGGAATGCGTTCCGTTAAATACCGTGATGTTGATACCGGTACCGCTGAGGTAAGGGAAGTTTATACTGTTTCCAGCGTTGGTTCTATCGCTGGTTCAATAGTAACAAGCGGTACTGTACGCCGTCAGGGTAAAGTCCGTGTTATCAGAGACGGCAAGCAGATTGCCGATACACCTATTAAAAATCTTAAGCGCTTCAAGGACGATGTCAAAGAAGTTTCATCCGGTTACGAGTGCGGAATTTCACTTGAAAACTGGAATGACATCAAACCCGGCGATGTCTTTGAATGCTATGTTGTTGAAGAATACAGGGATTGATTATGGCAGGTTATCGTATAGACAGGATTTCCGAGGATATACGCCGCGAGCTGATATCCCTTATGCGTGAGCTCAAGGATCCGCGTGTTGCCGGTAAGATGCTCACCGTTGTAAATGTAAAGGTTTCCAACGATCTGGGTTATGCCAAGGCGTATGTAAGCTCAATGAACGGAATTGATGATGCAAAAGAGGCTTGCAGAGGGCTGACGAGTGCCGCCGGCTATCTGCGCCGCGAGCTCGGCAATAATCTCCACCTGAGAAAAGCCCCGGAGCTTTCCTTTGTTGCCGATGATTCCATTCAAAAGGGAATGGAGATTTTTGAGAAATTAAAGGATACTTCACATGAGAATTGATGTTAAGGAATGTGCCGCGCTGTTGCTGCAGCACGATGATATTCTGATTCTTACCCATGCTCATCCGGACGGGGATACCCTCGGCAGCGGCTCTGCGCTTCTGCGCGCTCTGCTCAAACTCGGAAAAAAAGCAAGAGTAATAAACGACGATGAGATACCGCACAAATACAGCTATCTTTTTGATGGGCTTGATATTCCTCAGTTTGATGAGAAATATATCGTTGCTGTAGATGTAGCAACAGAAAATCTTCTCGGCGGACTTCAGGATAGCTATGCAGGCAGAATCGACCTTTGCATAGATCATCACATGACAAATACGGAATATGCTGCAAATCTGCTCCTTAGAGATGATCCCTCAGCATGTGAAATCGTTTATGACGTCATAAACGAACTCGGTGCCGAGATAGATAATAAAATCGCGGATTGTCTTTATACGGGTATTTCTACCGATACAGGCTGTTTCAGATATGCGTCTACCACTTCACGCTCATACCGTATTGCGGCAGCGCTTATCGACCTCGGTGCAAACAACGGTCTTATCAACCGTAAAATGTTTGAAACCAAAACAAAAACTTATGTAAGGCTTGAAAGACTTGCTTTTGACAGCCTTAAACTTTATTGCAATGACAGGGTTGCAGTAATGACGGTAACTCAGGAAATGTATGAAAAAACAGGTTCCAATGAGCAGGAAACAGAGGCGCTTGCTCCGCTTACAAGGCAGATAGAGGGCGTTGAGATAGGTATTACCATCAGGGAAAAGAAAGATAAGACCTGCAAAGCCTCCCTTCGCACTTATGAAAGCGTAAATGCCGCTGATCTTGCAAAATATTTCGGGGGAGGCGGCCACGCACAGGCTGCGGCATGCCGCTTTGACTGTTCTGTTGAAGAAGCAAGAAAGCGCATAGTGGAGAAATGCTCGGAGATACTCGGATGACGGGTATCATCTGTATTGATAAAGAGCAGGGCAGAACTTCTTTTTCCGTTTGCGCCGAAATCAGGCGCATCACGGGGCAAAAGAAATGCGGTCACATGGGCACGCTTGATCCGCTTGCCACAGGTGTTTTGCCTGTGATGTTAGGCGGTGCCACAAGATTTCTTGATTATTATCCGGGCAGTGATAAGGGTTACCGCGCTCGCTTTTTGCTGGGTAAAACCACAGATACTCTTGATATAACGGGCAGCATAACGGGCGAATATCCCGTTAATTGTTCAGCAGACGATGTTGCAAAGGCTCTTGAAAGTTTTAAGGGAGATATTACTCAGATACCTCCTATGTATTCTGCCGTATCGGTAGGAGGAAAAAGACTTTACGAGCTTGCAAGACAGGGAGAAAACATAGAACGCCCGTCAAGGCAGGTAACTGTAAGAAGTATAGAGTTAATATCGGCTGATGAAAACACCAACGAATATGAAATAGATGTTCTGTGTTCTAAGGGCACCTATATCAGAACTTTGATTGATGATCTGGGGAAAGTGCTCGGCTGCGGTGCTGTAATGACTGCGCTTGAGCGTACTTATGCCTATGGATTTACACTTAAAGACTGTGTAAAGGTTTCTCAGCTCAGTGATGCCGCAAACAGTGAGAACGGAATATCACAATATCTTATTCCTGTTGATAAAGCTCTCTCGGATTATGAACAAATAACAGTGAGCCCGGCGCAGAGCGTCAGGTTTAAAAACGGAGGTTCGCTTGATCTTGCGCGAATAAGGAAAAAGATTTCTCAAGGTGCGCTTGTGCGTGTGTATTCACCGTCCGCAGAATTTTTAGGGCTCGGTGAAGTCGGCGAAAGCGAACTTTCGGTAAAACGTGTGTATGTAGAATAATAATATGAACGATTACGAAAAATTAAAAAAAGATTCAGCGGTTGCTCTCGGCGATTTTGACGGCATGCATCTTGCTCATAAAACCGTTGTAACAGGCGCGGATAATGTTGTTATTTATTGTGTTAACAACAAATTTTCGCTTCTTCAGAAAAGCCTGTTTCAAAAACGGTGGCCAAACGCTGTTTTCGCTGATTTTGAAAAAATAAAGAATATGACGGGCGAGGAGTTTATAAATGACATTATCCTCCGCAGATTTAACGCCGGTATAGTTCTGTGCGGATTTAATTTCCGCTTCGGCAAAAATGCTTCGTGGTCAGCTCTTGATATGAGAAAATATCTGGAAAAACGCGGCGTATGGGTTAGAATACTGGAGGCACAGGATTTTGAAGGCAAGCCTATCAGTTCTACCCGTATCAGAAAAGCGGTAAGCGAGGGCAGAATAAATGCCGCAAATGAAATGCTCGGCTATAACTTTACCTTTGAGGCTCCTGTTATAGGCGGCGACCGCAGAGGCAGAACCATAGGATTTCCAACTATAAATCAGCACCTCCCGCAAGGGCTTATCGTGCCGCGCTTCGGCGTATATGAAAGCCGAGTGCTGATAGATAATAAATCCTATAAGGCATTTACAAATATAGGCAACCGCCCCACATGGCGTGTTGAAGAGCCGCTGTCTGAAACACATATTTTTGATTTCAGCGGAGATCTGTACGGCAAGGATATCACAGTGGAGCTTGTGAATTATCTGCGCCCCGAAAAACTATTCAAAAACGTTGATGAGTTAAAGAAGCAACTTGATTATGATAAAAGCAGTATTATTTGATTTTGATGAAACTCTGCAGGACAGAACTGCCGCGTTTGACCGCTATGCAGACGCTTTTTTGCAGGAATTTTTCCCCGGCATCTCAGCAGAAGATGCAGAAAAAAGAAAAAATGATATGATTGATACCGGAAACGGCGGATATGTTAACCGTGTGAAATGGTTTTCCGAACTCATAGATATGTGGAATTGGGAAAATTCACCCGGTGCCGAGGCACTTGCACGCCATTATGATGAAAAGTTCGGCTTTTTCAATGTGATTTTTGACGATGCTATACCTCTTCTTAAAGAACTCAGAAGCCGTGGTATCATCACAGGAGTTATCACAAACGGCCCGTCTATACTTCAGCATACAAAAATGGATAACAGCGGGCTGTTGCCGTATTGCGATATTCTTGTTGTTTCCGGAGATATAGAATACGCAAAGCCACAGCCGCAGATTTTTAAGTATACTGCCGATAAGCTCGGGCTTGAAACAGGAGAATGCCTTTACGTGGGCGATCATCCTGTAAATGATATTCAGGGCGCTCTTTCTGCAGGGATGAAAGCGCTTCGTATGAACTGGGGCTGGTTTAAAAACAGGGATCTTCGCCCGGATGTTCCCGTTATAGAAAAACTCAGTGAGGTTATTATGTATGTTTAAAGATATATCGCTTTATGAAAAGGCTGTTGCAAAACTTATCAGAAGAGGCTTTCATATATCATTTGCGGAAAGCTGTACAGGCGGCCTTTGCTGCGGCGCTCTCGTAAGCGTTGCCGATGCTTCAAAAGTTCTCGATGTTTCTTTTGTAACATACGCAAATGAAGCTAAAATGCACTATCTCGGCGTTAGAGATGAAACAATTACTGATTACGGCGTTGTTTCAGAGCAGGTTGCCCGTGAAATGGCTTCAGGCGTTGCTAAAACCGCACAGAGCGAAGTGGGCGTCGGCGTTACCGGTGTTGCCGGGCCAACGGGCGGTACGGCAAAAAAACCAGTGGGAATGGTGTGTTTTGCCATTTTCATAAACGGCACAGTTAAGTCCTATACCTGTTATTTTGGCGAGATAGGAAGAAACGAAGTGAGGCAGAAAAGCGTTGATTTCGTGTTCCAAAAACTTGATGAACTTCTGTAAAAACGCTTGACCTTATATAGTTTTTATTGTATAATTTCAAAGATGAAAATAGTGTTCATTATGCTTATTCGCAAAAATGAATATCCGCTGATGTAGCGCAGTTGGTAGCGCAATTGATTCGTAATCAATAGGTCCCTGGATATATTTAAGGATACATTTTTCCGCTGTGCTGTATCCTATAAAAATTTAATATTCGCTGGTATGGCCCAGTAGGTAGGGCAACTGATTCGTAATCAGTAGGTCAGCGGTTCGAATCCGCTTACCAGCTCCAAAAAAAGAGGTTATCGTAAGATAACCTCTTTTTTAATGTTAATACCATTTATTAATCCAACCGTCTTTATCTGTAACAGATTGGGTGGGTGTTTCTTTTTGAGTTGTTGATTCTGTTGTATTTGCAATATTAGTTGTTGGCTTTTGCGTTGTGCTTTCATCCGGATTGTTAAAATTTACTTCATTATCTGCGGTATCAGACTTTTTTGTTTCAGTTATTGAAGTATCTTTTTCTGTATTGTTAAAAATAGTTGTATTTTCTTTTGTTACATAGTTCTTGTTTTTATCAGTTGCTACTTCTCCGTTTTGGTTAGTTGCAATTTCAGCATATACTGTACTGCCATTTTCGTCTGTAACGAGTTCGCCACTTTTGTCTGTGACAGTCTCGTAGTAATGTGTTTCGCCGTTTATATCAGTTATATCGGTAGTGGAAATATCTCCACTACCGATGTTTTTTGCTGAACAAGAAACCAAAATACAGACTAGCGTCACAACAAAAACTATAGAAATTAAACTTTTTTTCATTATTCACCAAATGGGGTGTCATTGTCCCCAGGTTGGATATCACTGCTTGTTGTAATCACATCAACTGTTTCGAATACAGAGATATTAACAAATGGCTTATTGTATTTTTCTTTCATGGTTATGCCTCCTTATTAAGCAGTTTTTCTACTGCATTTTTAGTGTTTTGATCTATCTCTTCATCTTGTAATACAAGGCTTGATACTTCTTCAAAACTGCCGTTAAGGCTGTTTGAGTAGAAGTACATTCCGTCTATGCACACATAAGCTCTTACGGATATATTTGTATCGTAATTACTTGAAGAAATATCAGTAAATACAAGATTGAATACCGTTGTGCCTTCTGTTGAATGATCAAGATTGTATGCTGTTTTTTGTTTAATATTATCTGTGCCAACATTTTCAACAGTCAATTGAGAAGAATCATAAGGCGTATTATCATAGTTGTAATGATAAATGAAACCGTATTCAATATCGGAAGCAAAATTCTCTATTTCCGGTATCTCATCCCATGAGAATCCGAAACGAAGCCCTGTTTTTGTGACTCTTATGGACCTTCCTTTATCCTCAACATTAACAGGTGATGATAATGATGAGTCACGATAGTCACTGGGTATAAATTCGTATGAGTTTTCATTTGCCCACAGCTCGGCATAAGAGCCTGTTGGAGCAACTATGAAATAATTATTTTTATTGTTAACGGTTGTGGAAATAAACTTATCAGAAAGATAAATCGTTAATCCATCGCATTCAGGTAAATGTTCAACGCTTTCAAGATTAGGCGCAAAGACTGTTTTAATTGAATCCGTATCACCAAATGTATGATTCACCATGGTTTTTACCGAAGGCAGATATACGGATTCAAGGTGACTGCAATCCCCAAAAGCATTTGAGGAAATCTCGGTAACCCCTTCTAATTTTATTGATTTAATATTACTTGTGGAAAAAATATAATTGCCTAATTCAACAACACTTGGAAGCTCTAAGTATTCAATAGTGGAATATTCGAAAGTATAATTAGGTAAATTTGTTAATTTGGGTGCGTAAAATTCTTTTAAGTTCCTTGAAAAATTAAAACAATAATCACCGGTAATTTCGGTAAGTTCTGGCAGGTCAATCGATTCAAGCATATACATATGTGATAATGCACTTTTACCCAAAGTCTTTACTTTCGGCAGATTAACATATTCAGCATTTTGTAATGACCACAAGCCCATGAGTTCCACTGAAGTTACATTTGGAAGGTCAATATAAATCGCATTATTTAAACTGTTAAATGAACATTTGTTTATAGTAGTTAATTTTTCGTTATACAGTGCAGGTATGGATGTACAATGGCTGAAAGCATATTCTCCTACCTCCTCAAGTTGGGCAAGGTCAATGGTATCCATCTCACGGCATAAATAAAATCCCCGTGTTTCAACGACTTTCAGATTATTGCAGTATACTGATTTAAGGTCACCGCAGCCCTGGAATCCGCCTTCTCCAACATATGTTAATGTATCAGGAAGTTTTATCATAACCAAATCGGACGCACTGAACACTCGCTTTCCGATACCTGTAACAACAATACCGTCTATAGTATCAGGGATAGTGAGGTAGTTATTGTTACCGTTGTATTCCGTGATGATACCGTTTGTGTCTATAACAAAGTTTTCCTCAGGGTCGGTTACGGTTATATAATAATCAGCAACCACCTGCAGACTCTTCAGTTTGTCACCTGAATAAGCGCAGGCATGAACCCTTGTTACCTTGTCTATAACTATTGGACCTGTATAAAGAATGCCTGTTGCTTTTGATGCTCTGGAACCGTCCAGTGTATAATAAATTTCAGCATCCGGATCACTGCAAGTGATCTCGATCGTAACGCTGTCTGAATATCTGCCGCTTTCCACGGTGAATTCAGGCGGAGTCGCTCTATCCTGATTATATTCTGTTATTGTGCCGATATACAGAGCCATTTTGCCGTAAAGGCTGTCGATATGCTGATCATCATTCGTCCAGACACGCCCGTTATCTTCGAGTAGTCCACAGACTTCATCTGAATTTAAAGATGGATTCTTTGATAACAATAATGCCGATGCCGCCACTACGAATGGACACGACATAGATGTTCCGCTTAAAGTTTCATATCCGTTATCCATATATGTACTGTATACAGACACACCGGGAGCAACAATATCAACCATATTGCCCCAGTTAGCCCATATGGGTTTCTCATCATATTTATCAATTGCGGAAACGGTTATGCAGTTTTCTATTCCCGCAGGTGTGTATTTCGCGGCTTCTGCACCACTGTTTCCCGCTGAAACACATACAACAATTCCCGCGTCGGTAGCAGAGTTTACTGCTTCTTCCATTTCTTTGCTCTCGCCTTTTACGCCGAGACTCATGTTTATTACATTAACTCCATCGGTTATAGCATATTCCAAAGCGAGCGCAACTTTGCTTATTGTACCATAGCCTTCACTATCAAGTACTTTATATCCTTTTACCTTTACATTGGAAGTAGAATTGTCTACCACTATTCCGGCAACATGAGAACCGTGGCCGTCATCGTCCTTTTCATCGTTCTCATTTCCCGATGAACTGATATTGTAGTTAGAGCGAATGACTCTGTCTTTCAGGAACTCGTGGTCGTAATCTATTCCCGTATCAATGATTCCAACAACGATCTCAGGCAGTTGATCAACAGACGGCAGATAGTCGATGTAATCATCAACGCCAATTGCCTCACTGCCCCAGGAAAGGTGGTTGCCGTAGTTGATACCCATATTTTCATCCGCGGCAGTTGTTTCCACCTCGTCATATTCTGCGGCGGAAACTACAAGGTCGGGTTCCGCATATTCTATGCGGTTTTGTTTTTCGTAATATTCCTGCGCCGCCTTTGCACTTTCCTCGCTGTCAAACTGAACGATGTGCAGATCGTCATATCCCTCAACGATGGCAACGGAATCAAGCGGGTCAATATCGTACTTTGATTTAACGATAAGTCTTTGCGTTTGGTAGGGCTGGGAAAGCGTTACGGTATCATCATCAATATCCACTTCAAAGCCGAGGCCTTCGGCTGATTCCTTATTGAGTGTATCTGAGGATAGATCATTAGCGGAAAAAGTTGATATGCTCTGTTCTTCTTCGGGTATAATTTCGTATTCCGCTAAGCCGTCAACGGGTATTTCAAAATCATCTTCTGTAACAGTAGCGGTCTCTTCGTCCTCAACAGAGAGCGGCACTGCCTCGCCGCCGACATGGCAGAACGCACTGCCGTCCTCTATTGTGATCTCAGGTATATATTCGCTGTCATATTCTTCTGTTAAAGCGTTCAGTTGCGCCGAAAACTCGTCAAGCGAGATCTCAGGAGTGCTGCTTGCGGCGTATACCGTTATCGGCAGGCCCGCTATTACCACGCATATGGACAATATTAGTGAAATGACTTTCTTCATTATTAACACCACCATATTATTTATTCCTATTTTAAGAATAATTTTAAAAATATAGTAAAGCAACAAAAAAGCCTAACTATTGAAAAATTTGACCTAATTATCGAAATTTTAATTATTGACATAAAAAAAAGACAGCCTTTTAGGCTGTCTATTAATCTATTAAATTGAGAAAACTATTGTTGTTTCAAATGACTTATTTTCTTCATCATAATTCCAATCTAATATTGCGTCATACTTTTTCAGTGTATTCTTAACACTTGTCAGTCCCAGACCGTGCAGTGTTTTATTTTTCTTTGAGGTAAGCAATCTTTGCTCTGAAACCTTTGGTGCTGTATCGGAACTATTAGTAATTTTTATTATCTGCATTGTGTTATTTTTTGAATATACGCTTACTGAAATTCTCTTTTCGCTTGATTTTTCTGCGGCTTCAACTGCGTTATCGAGCAGATTATTCATTACATTAGCCAAGTCTATATCTTCCATAAAATCAAGATTTGCTGTTTTTGTATCAAATGAAATATTTATACTTTTGTTCTGGCAGAGAGATTTGTACTTACTGATGATTATATCGAGAACTTTATTATCGCTCATTCCTGTATATGAATACTCGTTTACTGTGCCGTAAAGGCTGTTTACATACTCCTTTATTTTCGGGTTATCAGAGAGTTTACTTATTTGCTCTAAGTGATTTTTTATATCATGACAAAAGATTTTTAAATCGTTATTATTCTCTTTGATAATCTGCATATATGTATTATCTATTTCCTGCTTTTGTTCTATTGCTTTTAATTCATACAGTTCTGCAGCTGTCTTTGATGACTTACTGTATACTTGAAAAATGATAACATTAGCAGCAAAAAGTAGCAATATGCTTGCAAAACATAAAACATATATAAATTCGTTGTTTTTTACAAAACTGGATAAATAATGAATCAATACCGAACAAACAATGCTGCTTAACGGCATTATAAATAAAAGCCAATGTGTTCCTTTTACAGATTCGTCTTTTTTTAAAATCCCAGAGAATATTCTGCTGATTATATAATACAGAAATTTACTTGAAACAAATATAATCGAAAAAGAAATAAAGTCTTGCTTAAATGAAAATGTAGATATTTTAAAGATAGATGAACTTGCATAAATTGATAAATTTTCAGAAGCGAGCATTATTATTGTTATTACAACAGAATGGAAAATAGAATACAAAATTCTTGTGTGATAACAACAAATTAATATGAGTAGATTCGCAACAGTAAAAAAAACGCTATTCAAGACTTCATTAATATTAGATGTTACACAAATAATATAAAGGACCATATAAAGGCTACCTGAAATCAGAAGCGTTTTTGCTTTTGAGAGTTTTCTCTCAAAAAGTCTTTCAGAATAATCTAGCAAAATTAAAAGTTCAATAATGTAAACAAATATAAAAATTATTTTATATTCAATTCCCATCTCATTCTCCGATAAAAGCAACAAACTGCTTTTTTATTTCTGATTGTTTTTTAGGTGCTATTGCAACAATTCGGTTGCCAATAAGCTCTATTTCATCACGCTTGAATTTTTTTACATAGTTGAAATTGACTATATAGCTTTTGTGCGGTATTGCGAAATAACTTGCCGTTAGATTGTTTCTGAAATAGTCCATTTTTTCTCTTGCAACAAAGTCGCCACTAACTGTTGAAACGGTGACTTTCTTTTTCATTACCTCAACACATACAATATCGTTTTTGGATATGGTTACTAATTCGTTATCAACAGTCTTAAAGGTTATATCATTGTTATCTATCAGTGCGATTGCTTTTTCAAGACCTTTAAAGAATCTATCTTTATCTATGGGCTTGTCTATATATCTAAAAACATCAAGGTCCATTGCGTCATCAAGATATTTATGGTAAGCAGTTATGATAAATATTACAGTATGTCTGTTCTTTTTGTTTAGAGCTTTTGCGGTCTCTATTCCGTTTAGTTCTTCCATCTCAATATCAAGAAAAGCAATGTCATATGTCTGCAAATCATCAGCAAGTTTTTTGCCGCAAGAAAACTGTTTGCAGTTGTAAGCTATATTTTTACCGCTGAAATATTCACTGACTAAATGCTCTATCTCATCGCGGTATGTCTTCTCGTCATCGCATATTGCTATGTTCATCTTCTCACCTCTGATAATAAAAATATTAACACAAAAAAATCATTGTATCAAGAAGGCTTCACTTTTATTAGGTGAAGCCTTTTGAATTGTGCAAAGTGCTGAAAATAAAAAAGATGTATCTTGGGAAGATACATAAATAATGGATAAAAATTGTTGAATTGTGTCAATTAGGTTTTATGAGTTGTAGTGGAAAAATAGGTTAATTGATTTATCCACTACATATTGTTTGTGCAAGTTGATACAGAAGCCTCGAAATGTATCTTCTGAAGATGCACGTAAGGTTAAAAAATCTGTTATCTTTTTTTGTGATAAAAAAATTTGGCTCAAAGGTATTTGCTTAACGGCTAAATATATGGAGGCGTATGTAAATATTTTGTAAATAAAACTGAAACACCCTCATTTTTTGCCGTTTTCGCGGCTATATAGTGAAGGGGTTTTTAAAAAAGTTTGGCTCAAAAAGCTTAAAAAGTGTGCAAGGGTAAGTGAGGAGGTGATTTTATGAATAAACAAAATGGCAATTTCTTTCTTCTGCCAAACAAAATTTTTGACGAAGGCTTAACGCCTATGGAGTTTGTCGTGTACAGCTTTCTGACAAGCAAAGGTGATGCTAAAGGAAAGAGTTATTATTCCGTTCCTAACATTGCAAAGTACTGCGGTATGTGTGAGAACTCCTGCCGTAAAGCAGTCAAAGGACTTACTGAAAAAGGCTATGTTGATGTTTCGGAAAGGTATTTTGCACATTCAAGGCAGAGTAATCTGTATACGGTACACAAAATATGAACCACCGCCGGTTCAGCAAACGGTGACAAACAATTAAAAGCCTTTTGAGTAAAAAACAAAAGTAATCGGGCTGATTATAAAAACACGAATTTGAGCCGTTTATGGCGGTATTCTCAAAGGTTAAAACAATTAGAATAAAGGTGCTTTGCACCGCACTACATCAGTCAGCAACGCTGACTGTTAGGCGAGTTTCGTCTTTGTATTACGCCACGGCGCAAAACAAAGACAAGCTGGAGACCCGCACCCCAAATTTTGAAATCAGGAGGTAAAAAATCATAGATAATAACAGAACAGAAATTTTAAATTTCAGGGTAACAAAAATAGAAAAAGAATTGATAGATATGAATGCAAGCACCAAACAAAACATACGCACAATCGTTTTGTAATCGATAGTGCGAACTTTAAAACCAGAAGAAACTTATTATTTCGGTTGGTAATTTAGGAGGTTTTACATATGAACACAGACAAAATGATAGAAACAGGATGCATTCCGTTAAATGAAAACGGCTCATTTGTTTACGGTTACAAAGACAGAAATATAAACTACTGTGTGGTCAGCCGTTACAAAAACATAGGCAGTATTGAAAACTGTCTTGCACATATGATGAAAGATGACTTGTCAAATATTGCTAAAAAGTCAGAGGAAAGTTTATCACCTTTGGATATGGATAAGTAAATGAGATAAGAGTATTGTGTTGTGCTGAAAGGAAGTGTAATTATGATTGAAAAAGAAAAGGAATACAGAGCGGCTCTATACTGTCGCCTGTCTTCTGATGATGCTTATCTCGGTGAGAGCGGAAGTATAAAAACTCAGCGTGCTTTGCTGACGCAATACTGTAAAGAAAACAACATTCCTGTATATGATGTTTACACTGATGATGGTTTCAGCGGTACAAATTTTGAAAGACCTGCATTCAAAAGAATGCTCAATGACCTTGAGAGTCACAAAGCAAATCTTGTAATAGTTAAAGATCTTTCAAGGTTCGGCAGAGAATATGCTCAAATGGGAATGTATATTGAAAATGATTTTGAAGACTGGAATATCAGATTTATCTCAATAGGTGAAAACATAGATACGCTTAACGGCACAGATGAAATACTGATGCCCATAACAAATGTCATAAACAGCCAATACGCAAAAGAGTGTTCACGCAAAACAAAACAGGCACACAGAGCTTTGGCGAAAGAAGGAAAGTTTATCGGCAGCAGAGCGCCGTTCGGTTACATAAAAGATCCAAAAGACAGGCATCACCTATTAGTTGATGAAGAAGCTGCTTCGGTAGTGAGAAGCATATTCAAAATGTTTTGCGACGGTATCGGTTATGTTCGTATGACAAAAATACTCCGTGAGAAAATGATATTAAACCCTCAAGCATACTTCAATAAAAACAATCCTGATTACTACAAAAGCGACTATTGGCGTCAGAATTTTGACTGGCACGCAACATCAATTAGGGTAATACTGAACAATCCAGTCTATCTCGGTCAGACAACATTCGGCAGAACGAAAGTTAAGGGTAAGACAAAGAAGAAAAAAGTTGCAACTGAAGAAAGTGAATGGATAGTAGTTGAAAACACTCACGAACCTATAATAGACAAAGCAACTTGGAATCTGGCGCACGATATTATGAAGAACAGGCGCAGAGAAACCAAAAGCGGTGAAACTCAAATGTTCGCTGGACTTGTAAAGTGTTCGGACTGTGGTTCTGCCCTTAATGTATCTCGGAATGCCAAAACAGGTAAATACACAAGCTTCTCCTGTTGGGTATACAAGAACTACGGAAAAGAAAGGTGCACTTCCCACGCCATAGGTTATAAAACACTTTACAATATTGTACTTGAAAACATTAGACGGCAGGCAGAATGTGCGTCAGTACAAAAAGAAAAATATCTTGAGATGCTTAAAAACCAAATGGCAGAAAAAGCAACTCAGGATATTAAATCAGTCAAAAATGAATTGAAGAAAATCAACAAAAGAATTGCTCAGCTTGAAAAAATACTCAACAAACTCTATGAGGACAGAGCATTGGAAAAGATAACCGAAGAACGATATCTTTCAATGAACACCAATTATGAAAACGAATACAACGAGCTAAAAGAAAGACAAAATGTATTAACGCAACAAATAGAAAAGATTGAAGCTACTGAATGCAATGCTGAAACCTTTACTAACTTGATTGAGAATTACTTAAATATCACAGAACTCAATGCAAGAATTCTTAATGAGCTTATAGATAAAATAGTCGTCCACGAAAAAGAAATCATTAATGGTGAAAAGTTTCAGATGGTAGAGATATATTATAAATTTGTAGGATTTATTATGTAATTATAAATTGAAATAATATTAACTTTATACTATAATATATACATAAATTGATTATTAAAGGAAGTACTATGTTTTATTTAGTTAATTTGTTAAAAAATGAATATTTTCCAGAAGAGTTGCCACCTTGTTTTAATAGTGATGATTTTGCATTTCATTGTGAAGATGTTTCAAAAATCGCATCAGAAACAAATAATAATGCTAAATTTTCAGTTCCTGCAAAATTTTCTGGTTATAAAAGGGGTCACTCTAGGAGAATATTTTCTGTACCGAATCCTTATCATTATTATTTAGCCGCAAATTTGCTGTGTGTTAATTCAAAAAAAATGTTTGAAATATTTGCTAATTCTGGTAAATCGTTAACTTGTCCAATAAAGAAAAAGCCTTCAAATGATATTCCTTATTATAAGAAATCCATGAGTATTGATGATAGTAAAAGGGAAATTTCTAAATTGTATGGAAATAATCTATATGAAATACGATTAGACATTTCTTCTTGCTTTGAAAGTATTTACACACATGCAATTTCTTGGGCAATTCACGGAAAAAAAGAAGCTAAAAAAAATAAAAGTAATAAGGATCTTCTTGGAAATAAAATTGATTCTGCAATAAGAGCAATGAACTCCAATCAAACAAACGGAATATTAATTGGTAATTCCTTGTCTAGAATAGTATCAGAAATTATTCTTTGTAGTGTTGATAAAAATATAAAAACAAAAATAAAAGATATTGATTATTATAGATATGTTGATGATTATTTTATTTATGTTGAAACTACAGGGAATATTAATGATGTCATAAATGAATTTAATATAGCACTAAAAGAGTATGAGCTGAACATTAATGAAAGTAAGTTGCAAATAAATGAATCACCTTTTGTCTATGGAAGCCCTTACATTGAAGAAATTAACAGCTTTGCAAATTTAAAGCCATATGTTTTTCTGAATAAATTAATTATTCATTATAAAGAGCATAAAGATATTTCAATAATGAAATACGGATTGAAAATATTACAAATTCAGGATATTACTGGAACAGAATGGAAACAAATGCAGTCAATAATTATGAATCTTTGGGTTCGATTTCCGTCTTTGTCTAATATTTTCACAAAATTGTTTTTAGCTAACGAAAAATATATCGGTAAAAACGCTCTTAAAAATTGTATTAATGCAATAATCGATACAAATATAAATTTAAATAATGAGCAAGAGATAGTCTGGGCAGTATGGGTGTCAAAACTTTTTAATATAAGGCTGTCACAAGATCGAATTAGGCGAATTTTCCAATCTGAAAATCAATTTGCTATAATAATATTATTAGACATTATGTATAAAAATGATGATTATAAATCTGATTATTTTAAGAGTTTAAAAAAACTAATAAGAGATCAATTATACGAATATGACGAATCGATTGATGGTCGTAAATCAAATATGTTGTGGAGCGAATTTTGGCTTCTGGCTTATGAGGCAGATAAGAACAAATGGCTAAATATTGATCCACAAAAACCATTTATTCCTACCGAAAGAAACGAATTCTTTAAAAAGCTGAAAAAATTAAATATAGAATTTTATAATGCTGATTATAATTATGATTTATCAAAAAATAATGGTAGAAAAATAAATTTAACTAAAGAGGAATTTAATAAGGTCGCATACAAAATTAGCAAATTAAAAAGTAATAGAAATGATCAAGACATTCAAGATGATTCAATTGAAAGTGTTTTAAAATATTTAGAGTCAGATTTATATTAAAAATACCTTATCCACAACCACAGGTCAGGGGTTCAAGTCCCCTCATCAGCTCCAAAAAAAGAGGTTATCTTTACGATAACCTCTTTTTTTTACCGTGTTTTACAGCAATATATTTAATTGCATCAAAGCACTTGACAAATATTGATGGTTATGCTTTATAAATAGTATAAAGTTTTTATCACAAAAAAGATATTTTCAGGGATATAGTATATATATGATAGCATTATTTTTAAATCTGCTTGATACACAGGCGGAAAAAGAGAAGTTTTCAGAACTTTATTATACATATAAAGATCTGCTTTATTGGATAGCTCTCAAAAAGACAAACTGCACTGAGGATGCTGAAGAATGCGTCCAGGAAACTTTTTTCTATGCGGCAAAGCATTTCGAAAAAATAGGTGATATAAAATCAAAAAGCACAAAATGCTATTTGTCAACAATAGTTACGGGCTTTGCTGTTGATATATTCAACAGTTCAAAAAAAGAGGCGGAAATATCAGTCGGCCATGGGGATGTTGAAATAAAATATTTTGATGATTTCAAAAAGGCTGAACTATTAGCTGTGTTTGATGATGTGCTTGATGAGGAAAGCAAAGTATTCTTTTATCTTAAATATATTTATAATTACAAAAGCAGAGAAATTGCTGAAATATATAATGTTAAAGATTCCTACGTGCGCAAAAAGTTACAGTATGCAAGAGAAAAGTTGAAAAAGAATTTAAGGAAAGGTGAGCAAAATGAGTAATCTGAGGGAAGTATGCCTGCTTTCCTGTGAAAAATGGGTTGATTCTTTTCCCTGCGATATACCAAAGCATGAGTTCAGCAAAAAGCATAATGAAAAAATGCAGTCGCTTTTGCAGAATGAGCCTAAAGATAAGAAACACAGGCTTTCGGGAAAAGCCATTACATTTATACTTATTGCTGCAATCATAATGGCGGTTGCCACCACTGTTTTTGCAATTCCGTCGTGCAGAGAATTTATTTTAAAACAATATTCGAGTTATTCGGAATATTATGTGCCTGATGCTAAAAACAGCAGGGTAGAAACATTAAAGGTAAATTATGTTCCGGACGGGTTTGAAAAAAACGGCGAATATGAAGAATACTTTATTTATAGTTATAACAATGTGGTTAACAGCAAAGAATATTTTGAAGTTCATAAAGTTGTATTAAATGCGAAAATAAGCTTTGATTCAAAAAAATATGACAGCGAAAATATTAATATAAACGGAATAGAAGGAATATATTTCAGTTCGGACGATGAAAAGGACAAAGGAATAGTTTTCAACAACGGAAAATATATTTTTATAGTAAAAGGTAATATTGATAAGCAGACGCTTATTGAAATTGCACAAAATGTTGAATGATTATTTGTTAAAGAAGCCGATTTTTACGGCTTCTTTTTATTTTTATCACAAAATAAATCAATTTTAGGATAAAGTGTAATGAGAGAATATAAAAAGCAGATGTTTGCCGGTATTTCGTTGACAGATATTAAACTTTAGTGAAACTAAAACACCTTGGGGAGAAAAAATATGAAAAGGTTAAAAATAATTATTCCTGTTTTGCTGCTGTGCATTGCCGTAGGCGCCGTAATTGCATATTTTGTGTATGGAAGTACGCTTATTGATATAACAAGCGAAGAATCTATAAATGAAAATTTAGCTGTTGACCCCGAACAGCCGATAACAATTCTTGCAACCGCCGAAAATGGGGACTATTTCGGTATCCTTTATTCAGATCCGACAGACGGGGATGATAGCGCTTTTCATTTCCGATACATAACTAAGGCTAAACTATATAAAAATAAATATCATAATTTAGGCGGATATTCCTTATTTTATGGCGATTATTTGTGTTATAGCGAAGTAAATACAGATGAAGAAAACAGAACAACGTCAGAAGTGTTTATTTACAGTGCCGGCAGAACTTCAGAAAGCGAAAAAGACTGCAGTGTATTCAAATATAATAGTAAAGATAGTTACATAATTCCTGAAGAGACAAGCCCGCAGCAGATAACGGAAAAATACGAGAAACTGGCTGATTCATATAAAAAATTAGATGAGTTTACACTGCCGGATGATGATGCTTTTATTATTGCGAAATCGTATGATATAGATGATTCTGATGATAATATAGATGTTGTTAATGAATCTGTATCTGAACAAGATATGAAACAGCGCGTGCTTAATGAAGCTGATGATGTTATAAACGAACTTTTTTAACGATATTTCGGAGCAAAACTATGAATAAAACCGTTACAAAAATAGCAACTCTTCTACTTGCTTTTTCAATTCTGCTTTCCGGCTGTTCAGACGGCAGGGGAGAAGTAAATACAGAGCAAAATTCACAGGCTTATGTTGAAGACGAAGATTATCAGAATTTTTTGTATCCTATGTCTGCTTTTGTTAAGGTTGAAAACGGATATTATTTCTTTAATAGACTGATGCTTTATTATTTTGATGCTCAGACAAAAGAAACTTATCCCGTATGCAACAATCCAAACTGCGATCACACAACATCAAGCTGTATGGCTTTTTTCAATATTTTTAATTTCTATCCTTTCCTAATGTCTTACTACAAAAACACATTATATGTATGGGGCTGGGAGGAGGACGGCAGTGTTCGCCACAACTATATTTATTCTGTTTCGTTAGACGATTATAAAAGAAAAAAAGCTGCGTTTCTGTATGACGGCACCAACTCAGGTTCCAATTATTTCATAGTGCACCGCGGATATATTTATTATGTCAAAAACGGCGGAACAGACCTTAAAGAGCAAACAGCATATTTATACAGAGTAAAAATCGGCGATACAAGCCAAAAAAGAGAAGAAGAGCCAATATACGAGTTCAGCGGTATCGGCGCATCCGTGTGGAATGTTACCGCAAGCGGGAATAATATTATCGTAAACAATTCTGCTTACGGTGATACCGAAGGAAACGACTATAAAAATTTATACACTATTATTGATATCCATTCTTTAAAATCAAAGGAACTGGTTGAAAACGGTAATTACTCTGTTTTCGCAGACGGGAATTATGTGTATTACGGAAAAAACGAAAACACTGTATATCGAATTGACCTTGCAACTAATGAAGAATCATTTTTCTGTGATATAGACGGGCCGTGCTACATAAGCGCAGACAGTAATTATGTTTATTTTGACAATTTGCAGTCAATATACGCAGGAACAGATGCTGATAACAGAAAAATATTTGTTTACGATAAAAGCGGCAAATATATTACGTATATTGTTCCACAAAGCCCCAAGGATGAATGTTACTTCGGAGGCGATGATTATATGTTTTTTAAAGACATGGGTTCAAACAGCAAAGTGTATTCATTTGATAAATCATTGTTAACGTCAACCGACAGGCAATTCATTGATATGTAATAATTACCGATATGGAACTGTTTAAAATATTAAAAAACAAAAAATTTATAGCAGCAGTAATCTTGTTACTGCTGCTTAATTGTGCTTTCTTTTATATAACTCAGCAAAAAAATTTAAAGGAATTTGATATTAACATTGATACATATTCCCGTGTTTTCAGCGAAAATTCCTATATATTTTCTAAAGATAACGCAAAAGAAACCGTAATCGAAAAAAATAATGAAATACAGATAATAAAAAGCTTTGCAGATGCGGAAAAACTTAAAGCCGAAAACGCCGAGGAATATGAGTATTATGCCCAAGAAGAAGCGGCTTTGATAACTGAATACTCTTCGCTTTATCGGGAATATAAAGAGGGAAAATACTTAGATGAGGAACTCTCTGCTTTAACTGATTTTTATTCGCATTTTGCGTATCAGGCTGAATATCAAAATGATTATCAGTCGTATATTGATTCAATTGCAGAAAACAGCAGGGAACTGACATCCAAAAAGCTCTTTTCGGATAAGACCTCCTTTTCGTATAAGTCAATTCAGAAAACAGCACAGGATTTTTCAAAAAACAGAGATCTGCAATTAAAATTAGTCAACGATCTGCCTGTTAGCGCGGTGTTAAATTATAATATCGGGGATTTTGTTCTGATTTTACTGTGTGTTTTTATTGTAATAATCTTCACGGCGGAAAAGAATGTAAATATATTGATAAATACCTGCCGAAACGGAAGAATGATGCTCAAAATTAAACAGCTCCCGGTTTTACTGTTGTTTTCTTTTTTGATTTCTTCTTTGGTTTATATATCCGAAATATTGATTGCACTGAAAATATATAATGCTCCGCTTGATTTTTCCGCACCAATACAATCTGCTGATATGTTTTCAGACTGCGTTTTGCATATCAGCATTTTACAGCTTATTGTTGCAAATATCATTTTCAAAGCAGTAATTGCCGTAATGACGGCGTCTTTAATGTGGCTTTTGATTTCGTTAAGCAGCAATATAATTTTGGACTGCGGTATTGCGGGAGCAATAGCCGCGGCAGAGCTTTTGCTATATAAAAATATTTCAGAGCAAAGCAGTTTTTCATTCTTAAAAATATTTAATATATTTTCTCTTTTTGATTATAGAAGTATAACGGAATACAGTCTTATATCTGTTTTCTCAGTTCCGGTCAGAGCGGAAAAAATAATCTGGGTTATTGTATTATTCATTAGTGTATGCGTTGCTGTTTTGGTTATCATCAGCTCAAAACGAAATTATTCCGTAAAAACTCATTCAAATGTTTTTGCATTTTTGCAAAGAATATTAAAATATCTCAACACTGTTTATTTGAAAATCCAAAGTGCAGTTTATGCCGGGAGATATGAAACTTTTAAATTAATGCACATAGGCAAAGGCATTTTGGTAGTTGCTGTGTTCTTTTTGATAATAGGATTTAGTTTTAATACAAATACGCTCGTATTTTCTCCTGAAGAAACGTTTTTGAATGATTATTACGAAGAGTACGGAGGCGAACTGAGCAGCGCTGTCTATGACAGTATAGATAAAATGCAATCTGAATCACAGGCTGTTGAAAAAGAGTTTAATGTTAAAAGCAAGCAGTTTGCAGACGGCAAGATTTCTTTTGAAGAATACGAACTTGCACTGGCAAAAAACGACGCTTATGACACACAGCGAAAAGCGGTTGAAGTATTGAGGGAGCAGGTAGGAAGAATAGAAGTTTTAAAAGAAAAGGGGATCGAGCCTGTTTTGATAAATGAAGCGGGCTATAACAGTCTGTTTTCTCCGCTCAGTAATCAAAGCGAGCTGCTTCTTTTGCTTTGCGCTGTCATAATTATTTTTTCGTCAGCGTTTTCTATTGAAAAAGCATCAAATATGCTCTCTCTTAACCATTGCGCAAAAAACGGCAGGCAGAATTTGTATTTGAAAAAAATACTTTGTGTTATTCCAAAAACATTCACGCTAACCCTTATATCATATTTATATATGATACTTCAGATCAATTATTTCTATAAGATAGAATATTTAAGTGCGGATATACATAACCTGCAAATTCTGCAGAATGTTGATATTGAGGTTTCTATACTCGAATATCTGATTATCAATTTCCTGTTTGAATTTCTGTTTGTAACGGCAGCCGCGTTTATAACAGTATCTCTTTCGTCATTTATGCCGCAGATGGCAGTAATAATCATATCCGCAGGTTTGTTCGTTCTGCCGGGCGCACTTAATATGGCGGATATTAATTTTGCAAAGGAAGTATCGGCTTCTTTCCTGTTCAATTTCAATTCGTTCGTTTTGGATAAGGGTCTGAACGCATACAGCTTTGCTGTTCATTTTATTCTTATTATCGTATGCGCCGCAATGCTTTATATGAGCAACAGAAGATGGTGCTTAACCAAGGATAGGTAGAAAAATGAAAATAGAAATAAAAAATCTTTCTAAAGCTTACTCAAGCAAAAAGGCTTTAAATAATGTCAGCCTGACTTTGAATGAGGGGATTTACGGTATACTCGGCCCAAACGGTTCAGGCAAAACAACTCTAATTAATTTGCTTATAGACAATGTAAAAAGAACGTCAGGTGAAATTCTGCTTGACGGCGAAGAAATACTGTCTTTGGGCGCTGAATACAGAGATATGATAGGTTATATGCCGCAGCAGCAGGCGCTGTATAATGATTTCAGCGCGTATATGTATCTTAAATATATGTGTTCTGTAAAAGGTATCAGGCACGGCAACGAACTTATCAGCGAAATGCTGAAAAAGGTCAATCTGTATGATGTAAGAAATTCAAAAACTGGCACATTTTCAGGCGGGATGAAACAGCGGCTGATGTTTGCGCAGGCGCTTTTGAATGACCCAAAGATATTGATTTTGGACGAGCCTACGGCAGGGCTTGATCCCAAAGAACGCATCAATTTCAGAAATATGCTGGCGGAGCTTTCTCAGGATAAAATCATATTGCTGGCAACTCATATCGTTTCTGATATTGAGTGCATTGCCGATGAGGTATTGCTGCTTAAAAAAGGTGATCTGATCAAAAAAGACACCCCCGAAAATCTTATGAAAAGCGTATCTGATAAAGTGTTTGAAATAAGAGGGCAAAAGGAGGCATTGCTGTTGATGCAGCACAATGCCGGCATCGGAAATATTATCCACGACCTGAACGGTATTTCTCTGCGGATAGTAACTGATGAACCTAAAGAAAATTATATCCCCGTTACAGCGAATATTTCTCTTGAGGATGTATATCTGTATTATTTTGAATATATGAAATAAATATCCTTATCAGTATAAATATGCTCACCCTTGTTCAGATCACCTTAAACAGCAGTACATTCAATCATCAGAGTAAAAAAAGAGGTCATCATACAGATGACCTCTTTTGATTTGATGTTTATGTTTATGTTTAGTTGTATTGTACTGTAGTACAGCGCTCTTTTAATTCATATTCATCCGAAATTGCGGAGACTTTATCTTTTTTGTGAGATTTGTTTTCAAGTTTTACCTCGGAATAATAGTAGCTGTTTTCTTTTTTGTCTGAATAATTTCCCGAATACTTTTTCGCTATAGCTTTGATTATGCTTATTCCGTGGCCGTGATCTCCCGTTCGTATTATGCTGTTTTTTCTTTCACTAAATGAATTTCGGCATAATATCGAGAAATAATCTCTGTTTATAATCACATTAATATCAACAAGCTTTTCTGCTGAGTTTCCAGCGGCATATATTGAGTTGTCAAGCATGTTGTGCATAATTCTGCAAACCGAATAATCATCAACATAAAGCGCGCTCGTTTGCTTTACATTTATGCTGAGCTTAACATTTAATTTGTCTGCAGTTTGCTGCTTGATATAAAATACAGTATTTATAGTTTCATTTGAGCATACCGGCACACCTGCAAGCTGATTCAAATTAGTTTCTGTGCTCCTGAGTATCTCAAGCGCTTTTTCGGGTTTTCCAATCTCTATAAAACCCTGAGCTGTTGATAAAAGATTTGCAAGATCGTGTTTCATTTTTCTGAATTCATTTTTTTCATCTGCAAGCATTTTAGTCTGCTGATAATCCATTTCATTTTTTAACAGCTGCTTTTCGTATCTGATTTTTTCACTTTCGGTTTTTGACTGCCTATCCACCATAAAAATAATGAAGAAATCGGCAAGAATACAAGCTAAAGTACATATAACCAAAACAGATTCAAAGCCTCTGTGCTGAGAAATGAATTCATAATAATATGCCCTGTTACAAGCCTGAAGCACCATTACCATAAGCATGGTGTAAATTATGTGCGTTATAGGAAAGATGAAATACAGCATATACTTTTTGCTGTAGTGCATTTCCTTACTGATTTTTGATTTTACAAATTTTATTATTAAAACATACACGAATGAAAAGGCATACATAAACAGCAGATAGAGCATATAATCAATAAGCGGTACTTCATAAGAAAGTCCCGAAAAAACTACGCTGTATCCCATCATCTGCGTTAACGCGCTGAAAAGAAGACTTGCCGAAACCCATGACAGCAGTGCGAATAATGATGAAAACACCTTTATAAAAATATTTCCTTGGCATACTATCATAAGCACAACCGTAAGGAGTATATAGAAAAGCGCCATTTGCAGCATTTCAAGATCTGTGTCTATAAATTTATACGCAAGATAAGAATAAATAACTGTAAAAGAAAATACACTTGCGCCTGTTATGTAAATATTGTATCTGTCCTTAAGTATGGCATGTATTATATTGAAGCAAATAGCTGCCCTCATGATATTCATTAACAGTCCCCACGGGAAAAACGTTGTCAGCTGAATTATCATTTGTTATATGCGCTCCTTATATCTTGTGAATATAATCAGTGTATTGCCCGATTACCTGCTTATACTTTTTTACGGGAATCGGCACGGCGTCCCCCGTGCACAGAGTGAATTTGTGTGGTTCATATCCCGTAATGCAGTTCATATTTACCATAAAGCTTTTATGGCACTGCAAAAAGTATGGCGGCAGTTTTTTAGCAAAGCGTGAAAGCGGCATATATATGCTTATATCCTGTGCGTCTTTCATGTGAAGTGAAATATTATTGTTAAAAGTTTCTATGTAAATAATGTTCTGCAAGTTTATGGTGTAGTTTTTATTACCGTATTTGATTATTGTAAGGTTAGGATCTTTTTTTGAAATCCTGTTAATTGCTTTTGAAATTGCGCTTACAAGAACTTCCTTTGAAAGATGACTTTTTATTATGTAGTATATATGCTCGGTTTCTGATATAGTATAAGCTTCTTCAGGGTAAGAAGTCATATATATTATCTGAGCATTGATGTTTTTTTGGTGTTCTGCTACCCATTCGGCGGAATTTTTGCTGTTTATCATTATGTCAAGAAACAATATGTCCATTGACACGGTAAGCGCTTTTTCCTGCAGGCTTTCAAGTTTGTCAAAATAATACAGTGAATATTCAATATTCAGTTCCTGCATACATTGCCTTATTTTGTATTCAAGAATTTCACCGTATTCAGGCGAATCGTCACATATTGCAATATTAACCATATATCGTTTCTCCTGTGTATTCACTGTTTTAATATTATACTACAAAATATATAAAATTAATTGGAGTTACACCATGCGTAAATGGTTATTCACCATTGTCTGCTTGGTTTTAATTATACCAATAGGGTAGAAAAAAACAATATTCCGTCAGAATACATAAAACATATTTTTATAAATTGTAATAGGCTTGTTTTAAAGTTGAATTATATGTTTTTTTATGCTTTAGTATGCCGGGTAAAATAAAAAGAGGTCATCATACAGATGACCTCTTTGTGTATTATTTTATTAATTCGCGGTGAAGTTATTCCTCCGTAATGGTAAAGTTAAATCTGGCATTGTCCTCATACCAAAGCGGGAAGTTTGTGCCCCACACATTGTCCTGAAGAATATATGTTATCCCGTCATGTTCAATGCTTTCAACCTTGTTGTCATAATGCAGGATTTTGCCCTTTCCTGGTGAAAGCAGGGGAGAGTGGCGATTTGTAAATATAAAGCTGCCGTTTTCGGTCTTCAGCCTTGAATATTGCACTGCGTGTATATTTTTGCCCCCGTTTTCAACAATGTCATATGGGTCGATCCATTCGCCTATCTTCCTGATTTCAAATTTGCCGCAGGCGGGGAAAAGGTGGAAGTATACCGCTTCCGTAAGGCGGTTGGCGTCCTTTCCGAACCAGGAAAGCTCTATGTTAAGACCGTCCTTTTCAAGTCTGTAAATTATTTGTATCAGCCTCGGAGCACCCAGATATTCACAGGCTTGCTCAGCGCATTTTAGGTTTACGGCAACCGTGTTTTCACCGCACGTAAACGCGCCGCTGAGTTTGTAAGGGAATCTGCCGCTCGGGTATCTGCCGTCAACATATTTTAATAACGGACGCCCGAAGTCGGAAACAGCCCAGTGTGCGTTTTTATCCAGATCGCGGCTGTAATGACTGAGCCAAAAATTATAGTCGTCATTGTTGAACCCAATATATTCAGCGGCGCAGAAATCGTTTTGCCTTATAACCGTATTATCGCCGCAGGTCAGTTCTTCAACAGAGCCGGAAGCTCCGATTTTTAATCTCCATTTTCCGGCAGTGATGGGTTTTGAAATATCGTATCTCTCACTAAATTCATACGGTTTTTGAGGTATCAGCTTTGCGAGTGCCTCTTGTGCCTGCGCTTTTTTGCTTGCGTTAAGGCAGCATACTGCATTCCTGATATACTCTCTCTGCTCTGCCCAGCTTTTTTCAATTGCGGCATAGCTTGCTTTTTGATTGCAGCCGTAAATTCTGCCCAAAGTAATTATCATATTCTGTGGGTAGTCACGAAACGGATGGTGTATTTTTGAAGTGCCTTTTTCCTTTGCTTTTTCAAAATCTTTTTTTAGGTAGTTTTCGTAATCACCAAGATATGTTTTCATATCCATTCCGCAGGTGTGTTCAGCAATGCAAAGAAGATTATCCGTAAAACCTGTGTATTCCGCAGAGTTTCTTTTCATTTCGCCGCTTTTAAGCCATTTGCGTTTAAGCGCCATAAGTTCTCTCAGCGCGGCAGATTTGAACGGGTCTGACGCCGCTCCGTGTATCCATGTATCGCCGAGTTCGCTTGTCACAACAGGCAGTTCACTGCGCTTTTCCCAAATTATATCGGCAAATTCATCAAGAGTTCCCGCCTCTGCGGTGTACCCCGGAAATTCACTTTCTATTTTTTTAAGCTTTTTTATTATCTTTGACGGTGAGGGTGTTCCTCGGTTGTCAAGCGTGTGGTCGAAATACAGCACTTCCTCAACAAGGTCGCTTTTGAAAGCTCCGCCGTAGTCGCCCGAGTATATAACAACTACTTCGTATTCTCCGCATTTCCACAGAAAACACGGCGGCACTTTGCAAAGCGCAGAGGCGCCGTTAACTCCAATGTGCAATAGCTTTATGCCGTGTTTTGCAAGCAGTGGCACAAGTGCTTTTGTGTGCCCGGGTACATCCGTCATCTTTGCTGCAGTTGTTTTTCTGCCGCGTATTTTATCTATATCTTCAACAATTGAAAGACCGTAATCAAGTGTATCGCTGTCAAGAAGCTCAGTGTGAGTTGTAAACGGCATTGCGTGCGGTACGATGTTGCCTTCCTTTATTGCTTTTTTCAGTTTTTCCCGCTGTGCACTGCCTCCGCGCATAAGTGCTTCTTTAAGTATCCATGAACCGGTAGTCCAAATAGATTTCTTTTCGCCGTTTTTGTTTAGTTTTTCTGCCAGTTCAACAGCCTGAGGGATGTAGTTTTCAATATATTTTTTCTTTATCACAGACGCAAAATCGGTAAAGCCCAGATCAAGATGCGTTTTTGATACCACTATAACTTTTTTCATATGTACTCCTTATTTAATGTTATTTAGAGTTTTCACTGAAATTAATTATACTTTATTGCTTGCCAAACAATCAATCGGCAATATTGCGCAAATTTACAATAAACTTTTGTGCTATAAGACGAAACGAGGGGGCACGCCCCCCTCGTTTTCCTTTTTAACTATAATAGTCGCTCAATTTCATAATATTTCCGTTTTCATCCCAGCTTGTTTTAAAAGCAGGGGTAAATGTTTCGCCTTTTTCATTTTTATATATTCCGTTCCTATCTGCTTTTATATCGTCAGCTATAACAAGCCAGCCGTTTTCGTCAATAAAACATTTGTCTGCAGGATATGTATTTGAGCGGTCGTCTATAAGGTAATAATTTTTCTTGCTGTCCTCGATTTTTTCTTCGTAATCTATCTCCGAATGATAGTGGTAAACGGTTCCGTCCTCGGAATAATATCTTACTTTTTCCGCGCTGTCATAATAGAGACCCAGTTTATCAAAATAGCCTGAATTGACCATTAATTTTTCAAAAACTCCGTATTCGCTTGTGCTGATAACCGGATTGCCGTCAAGATTTATCGAATGAAGATAAGCGTCTTTAGGATTTACTAAATAATCAAAAATATCAAAATCATTGTCAAAAACTAAAAAATTCAATTCTTCAGATCTGAAAATATAAAAATACCAGTCGTCATATATTGAATATCTGTAAAACCAGCTGTAGTTATCGGACAGTTCATCTTTGTACTGATAGAGTTCGGAATTCTTGCCTGAGTAATCACAGAGTTCTGTTATTAACTGCTTATATTCCTCCTCGCTTATAACGGGTTCTATAAGTGTGGTTCCTGTTATGCTTGCTATTTCAATTGGATCAACGGTATCGTTGTTTTTCAGTATTTCTGTAATCTCATTTTCTCTTTCTCTGAAATCAAGCATCCGCTGAGTTCCTGTTTTAATATAGAAAGCGTGTGTGTCTTTAAGTTCGCCCGTACCATCAATGTACTTAAAATCAAAGTCGCTTTCTACAAGTTCACGGCAGCACTTTTCATAGCGGAATTCCACCGGAACAAAGCTTTTGGAGTATTCATATCTTTCTTCAGGTGTGTGCTCATACGGTATGTAGCTATAAAGCTTTTTAATCATTTCCTCGTCCGATTTTAGTACGGATAAGCTAAGCGAATCATAGCCGTTGTCAAATCGTGAAGTGTTCGTTGTTAGATGTACTGAATAAACATATCTGGCGGCATAGTCCTTTTTCTTTTCCAAATCGTTTATCAGCTTTGCAATTCCTCTTTCTTTTTCACCTTCTTCATCTTCAATAGGCTCATAAAGCGAGATGCAGATATAAACAAGATTGTGACAATATGTATAAACCTTTGTATTGTTAAAATCTATTGGCCCGAAATCATATTCGCTGTTGCTTAAAAACTGCGCAAGCTCTTCCCGGGTTGAACAGCTGCTCTCAATCTCTGTTGCAAACTTATACGCGTCATTATATTCTTCTTCAAATTCTTTTATTTGCCTGAAGGTGTTTAAACCGAAACCTGCGGCGGCTATAATTCCCGCTGTGAATATAACAAGGCAAAGCACAGTAATTATTTTGTTTATTTTGTTGTCTTTGGAATTATTGGCGAAATAGCTTTTTTTAATGCCGTATATCAGGATTGCTGTGCAAAATACGGTAAAAATTGCACCTGTAACGCACAGCAGGGTCATAAGCACGGAAGTATCTGTTTGGTATCTGGAAAAATATATTTCATTTTTGGTTATGAAATTTTTTATGTTTGTGAAATTTCCGTCAGTAAGACGGTTAAGCTCATTTCCTATAAGATATTCAAAATATACTCCTCCCGCACCTGCGGCAAAAGCGCAAACAGCAGCGGCAGGATGCTTTTTTGATGAAGCATAAGCTGCATAAAGAAAAAATACTGCCGCAATGCCTATGATACCGCATATCAGCATAGACAGTGCTCCCGGGTCTCCGAAAATAAATGTGCGCTCCACATAATATAAGCCTGAAAGAACTGCAAAATAAACAAGAAGCAGTACAATGTCCGTAAACGGGTTGTATGATTTGTAAAGCTTGCCCAGCTTTTTGGCTAATTCTATAGGGTCTCCCATTTCCTCAATGCTTTTTTCTTCAGCATCTGATTCGGAATATCCCATTTCCATATAACGTTCTTCCCTCAGCGTTATATGGTCATGCAGTTCACAGACTATATACTGACATTTCCTTATGCTGTATATTTCAGAAGTTGCCTGCTTCAAAAATTCCTGTTCATTCATTATGCATAGTTAAGTACCTTCGATACAGAAACACTGAATTCTTTAAATTCTTTTTCCTTTTCGGCAAGGCGCTCTGCTCCTTTCCGTGTAATATGATAGTATTTTCTTTTTCTGCCGTCTGCCTTTACCCAATAGCTTTCAACATAATGCTCTTTTTCAAGAGCGTGCAGAATGGGGTACAGCGTACCCTCTTTGAATGAAAATACGTATTCGCTTCGCACTTCAAGCTCGCGGATTATTTTATAACCGTACATATCTTCCTTTTTAAGAACTGAAAGCACCAGCATAGGTGTGCTTCCGCTGATTAGTTCCTTACTGATCTTCAAAGCAAAGCCTCCTTTATCTTTAATTTTATTTGCTGAGTATTATTTACATAGAAGCGCAATGCATAGAGCCTCTATGTATAAATTATCACAATACCAATATATTGTCAATTCACTTCATATAAATAGCATATATTTGTAAAAAAACATAAAAAAAGCCGCGCAAAAGCGCAGCTTTGTGATAAAAATGTGTTATTTTGTGCAAAAATGTAATTTAAAATATTAGTCGTCAAACAGCTCTGTGCTGAAATATCTTTCCCCTGTGTCGGGTAAAACAGTTACCACGGTTTTTCCTTTTCCAAGTCTGCGGGCAAGTTTTATTGCCGCCGCAACATTTGAGCCGCTTGATATTCCGCACATGATGCCCTCTTCAGAAGCAAGGCGCTTTGCCGTTTTAATAGCTTCATCATCGGAAATAACGCAGATATGCTCATAAATTGTGGTGTTAAGATTGTCTGGAATAAGGCCGTCGCCTATGCCCATTTGCAGATGAGTGCCCACTGAGCCGCCGCTGAGTATTGCGGCGTTTTCTGGCTCAACCGCCCAGATTTTTATTGACGGGTTCTGCTTTTTTAATACTTCGCCGATACCGCTTATAGTGCCGCCCGTACCAACGCCGCTGCAAAAGCCGTCTATGTCTCCTCCAACCTGCTCAAGTATCTCCGCGGCAGTGTGGTAGATATGCGCTTTCGGGTTGTCAGGGTTTTCAAACTGCCCCGGTATGTAAACATTCGGATCCTCTGCCGCCATTCTTTTTGCGGTTTCCATGCATTCTTCTATGCATTTGCCGATGTTTCCGTCATCATGTATCAGGATAACTTCCGCTCCGTAGTTTTTAACAAGCTTTCTGCGCTCTTCGGAAACGGAGTCGGGCATGATTATCTTTATTTTGTATCCTTTTACCGCTCCTACAAGAGCAAGACCTATACCCTGATTGCCGCTTGTGGGCTCAACAATTATGGTGTTTTCGTTTATAAGCCCTTTTTCCTCGGCTTTTTTAAGCATGTTGTAAGCTGTTCTCGTTTTTATGGAGCCGCCTATGTTTACTCCCTCATATTTTACAAGTATCTGAGCCGCGTCAGGTTCGCTCAGTCTGTTCAGCCTAATCATCGGGGTGTGGCCGATTGCGTCAAGAATAGTGTTATATACCATAAATATCTCCCTTTTCAGCAGATTTTTTATTATTTTCAGATTATTATATCATTGCCGCCGCCGGTTTTCAAGAAATGATTTAACTGTGGCTTTTTTTATGCCGCTGTGTTATAATCTTGCTTGAAAATACATGGGTGGAATGATTATGGATATTTTTGAAAGAACTGCGCTTATTGCGGGCAGAGAATCAATTGAAAAACTTAAAAACAGCCGAGTGGCAGTTTTCGGTATCGGCGGAGTAGGCGGCTATGCCGTGGAGGCACTTGTCAGAAGCGGAATAGGTACGTTAGACCTGATAGACGCGGATACTGTAAGCGAAACAAATCTTAACCGCCAAATAATAGCCGTAAAAAAAACAGTCGGAATGTTAAAGACAGAGGCCGCAAAGGAGCGCGCACTCAGCATAAATCCGAATGTTGTAATTAATACCCATAATATATTTTATTCGCCCGAAACAGGCGGTATGTTCGATTTTAAGAATTTTGATTATGTTGTTGACGCTGTTGACACTGTTACCGCCAAGGTGGAAATAATCAAAAGAGCAAAAGAAGCGGGTGTTCCTGTTATCAGTTCAATGGGCACGGGAAATAAACTGCGCCCCGATCTGCTTGAAGTTTCAGATATTTATAAAACTTCCGTCTGCCCGCTTGCTCGTGTTATGCGTTCCGCGCTCAGAAAGGCTGGCGTAGATTCTCTTAAGGTGGTCTATTCAAAGGAAAAGCCTCTGGCTATAGACCCTGAAAATATACAGTGCGAAATACCTCCCGGAAAGCATACCGTTCCCGGAAGCACTGCGTTTGTACCTGCCGCCGCCGGACTTATCATAGCGGCAGAGGTGTTCTGCGATTTAACAGGTCTTAAAGGCAGTTTATAATCAGATCTTTGCGTTGAAGCAGACAATTCCTGCTTTAGTAACGTCAACAATTCCGTAAACGCCGTCTCTTACGGCACCGGGGTTGAAATAATAAATACCTTCAATATAATTCACGCAGGGGGTGTGGGTGTGTCCGTAAAGGGCAATATCCGCGCCCTCTCTTTTTGCCCTGCTTTGGTAATCGTAAAGCCCGAATTTAACACTGTATGTGTGACCGTGGCACAAAATCACCTTTTTTTCGCCGAATGTTATGACCTGCTCAACAGGCGCGTTTCCTGCGAAATCGCAGTTTCCGCTCACGCATATCAGATTCAGCCTGTTTCCGAAATAGGCTTTTGCGTCCTCAAGGTCTCTGCCGGAATTGCTATCACCAAGATTTACAAAAAGCTGTGCGTCGTCAATATGCTTTTCAATTATATCAAACAGCGCGCCGCTTCTGCCGTGACTGTCCGAGGTTACAATCATTCTCATTCATAACTCTCCTTAGCGCTTCATAAATATTATTATAATTGGTTTAAAGGGTGATTACAATGAGCGACAGCAAATTTAATGAAAAAGAAATAAATAAAATGCTCAAGAATGTTTCGGGCGGCTCAAAAATAGACGCGGCGTCTCTTAAATCCGCTGCTCAAAACGGCAGCCTGAACGAATATATAGGCAAAACACTTTCTCCCGAAACGCAAAAAAGGCTGAAAGACGTTCTTTCAGACAAGAAAGCACTTGAAAAATTACTTTCGGGCAAGGAGGCAAAGGAACTTCTTAAAAAGTTCGGGAAGGAATAACAATGGAAAATCTAAACGATATAATATCAAGTCTTTCCCCGTCTGATATAGATATGCTCAAAGGAGTTGCACAGTCTATACTGGGCGGAGAAAATGAGGAAAATCCCCATAAAGAGGAAAAGACCCGTCTGCCCGCCGCAGAAAACTCTAATCCTTTAGGATTGAGCGGTGATGATTTCAGAATGATGATGAAAGCAAAATCTATTTTTGATAAAATGAATTCTGCTTCAAATAAAAATACCGATCTGATCCTTGCCCTGAAGCCTCACCTTTCACCCGAAAACAGAAATAAAGCGGATACAGCCATTAAGATACTGAAACTTTTTGATGTGCTCCCGCTTTTGAAGGATCTGTTCTGAACGGCGGAATTTACGCGCGGAGATATTGAAGAGGCAAAAAAAAGGGTCAGGGAAATGCAGCGGAAAGCTTCCGCATATGTCGGCGGGGAACAGCACGCGGCGGAAAGTTCAGCAGGAAGAGCGGGGGGCGGCGCTCAGTACCGTTTTGACGCACGTAAAAATAGCAACGGTATTAAAAACAGCAACGCTTTAGACGATAACGGCAGCAGGGGTGAGCCTGATGAAGCGCAGCAGGATAAAAGCGATTCAACATTTATTCTGCTGATACTTCTTATTCTGCTTTCACAGGGTGAAACGGATGATAAACTGCTGCTGGCTCTGCTGTATCTGCTTTTTTAACCTCTTTTCAAAATACTGAGCGCACGGTGCGGCTTGTATCGTTTTAAATAAATATTGTTGTCTGCGGCGGCGGTATATCCGCTGCCGTTTTCAGTATTTCCGTTAAAAATTTGTTAAATAAATAATATATGGAAATAATTGTAATATTATGCTATTATATATGAGTTAAAACTCATACACGGAGGTTTAAAATGGCTGATTATGAAGTTTACGACGTGTCAGACGGAGTGCAGATAGTCTGTGTTCCTGCCGACCGTTTTAAAACAAATGAAATTTCAGTTTCGTTCGCCTGCCCGCTCACTGCTGATACGGCGGCGGTAAATGCGGTTGTGCCGTTCATTCTTTCAAGAACGTGCGCAGAATATCCGTCTATCCAGAAACTCAACCGAAAACTTGCGTCGCTTTACGGCGCTCAGGTAGAACCGTTAGTTTCAAAAACGGGCGAAGTGCAGCAGCTTAAAATAGGTATGACCTGCCTTGATGACAGATTTTCGCTTGACGGCGAAAAGATAACGTCTGAATGTGTTAAGCTTCTGCTTTCTATGGCTTTCGAGCCGTCGCTTGATGATAGCGGTGCTTTTCTTGATGAAAATGCGGAGAGAGAAAAACGCGTTATTATCCAGAAAATAGAGAGCGAAGAAAATGAAAAAAGACTGTATGCTCTTCACAGGGCAGAGGAGATAATGTTCGAAGGCGAGCCTTACGCGGTAAACAGATACGGCACAAGGGAAAGTGTTTCTGCGGTAACAGCGCAGTCTGCAACTAAGGCTTGGAGAAATTTGCTTGCAAATTCAAAGATAGTTGTAACCGTAGTTGGAAATACGGATGTAAATGTGATTTCTGATATGCTTAGGGACAGGCTTTCAGGTGTTGAAAGAAATTTCAAACCTCTTTCGAAAGCGCAAATCAACAGCTCAGTTTCAAATGTAAAGCGAGTTGAGGAAAGGCAGAAAATCCGCCAGGGCAAGCTCGTTATAGGCTTTAGAACATCATACGATACCGATAACAGACAGAATGCAGCGGCGCTGCGTTCGTTTGCGGATGTTTTCGGCGGCGGCCCTTATTCAAAACTTTTTGCAAATGTGCGTGAAAAAATGAGCCTTTGTTATTACTGTTCGGCAAGGCCGTCACGCCAAAAAGGATATGTGATGGTTCAAAGCGGATGTGAAGAAGAAAATATGCTGAAAGCCGAAAAAGAGATACTCAATCAGCTTGAGGAGATAAAAAAAGGCAATTTTGATTACGAGTTTGCTTCATCAAAGGCGGCGCTCACGGACGCGCTTGATTCCGTTTATGATTCTCCCGAAACGATAGAGGGTTGGTACGGTGTTCAGATACCAGACGAAAGCTATGCTTCACCTCAGGAAAGCGCGGCTCTGAACAATGCCGTAACAAAGCAGCAGATTATCGACTGCGCAAACAGTCTTAAACTTGATACTGTTTATAAGCTTGTTTGTGAAAAGGAGGAAGTAAAATGATCCACGAATCTCCCGAACTCAAGGAAAAGCTTTACGAAATAGATCATAAATCAGGGCTTAAAATATTTGTTATGCCCAAGGAAAACTATAAATCCACCTATGCTGTTATAGGCACAAAATACGGCTCTATAGACACCTGCTTCAAACGAAGCGACAAAGCCGATTTCACACGTGTTCCAGAGGGCATTGCCCATTTCCTTGAACACAAACTTTTTGAAAGCGAGGAGCTTGACGCGTTTACAAGATATGCTGAAACGGGCGCGTCGGCAAACGCCTATACTTCTTTTGACAAGACCTGTTATCTCTTTCAGTGCTCAGACAGGTTTGAGGACAGCCTCAGAATACTTCTTGATTTCGTAACGCATCCTTATTTCACAAAGGAAACCGTTGAAAAGGAGCAGGGTATTATCGGGCAGGAGATTACAATGTACTATGATGTTCCGGGCTGGATGGGTACTTTTAATCTGCTTCGCTGTCTTTATAAAAATCACCCTGTAAGAATAGATATTGCAGGTACGGTAGAGTCTATTTCTCAGATTACAGACAAGCTCCTTTATGACTGTTATAACACTTTTTACAATCTAAATAATATGGCGCTTGCGGTAGTTGGAAATGTTGATCCCGAAAGAGTTGTAAAAATATGCGATGAGATGCTGGAAAAATCAGAAGATGTCACTATTGAGCGTGTGTTTGATACTGAGCCGCGTGAGATAGTAAAGCCTTATGAGGAATATCATCTTGCAGTGAGCATGCCCGTATTTTCTTTTGGATACAAAGAGGCTTGCAAAACTCCGCAGCGTACCATAAAAGAAACCGTTGAAATGGATATTCTGCTCGAAATACTTACGGGTGAAACATCTGATCTTTACGGTAATCTTTTTGAAAAAGGGCTTATTAATTCTAATTTTTCAAAAGAATATTTCACCGGAAATGGTTATGAGGCAGTAATTTTCGAGGGCGAAAGCACAGACGCTAAAGCCGTTGCCCAAGCCATAAAGGACGAAGTAGCAAGGCTGAGAAAAGACGGAATTTCAGGCACAGCGTTTGAAACAGCGCGCAGAAGTCTTTACGGCAGAGAGATTATGTCTTATAATGTAACGGACGATGTTGCAAACGCAGTCATCGGCTGTTATTTCGCAGGCTACGGAATATTTGATGCGCTTGAAATTTATAAGAGCGTTACAAAAGCAGATATCGAAAAGCTTCTTTCTGAAAAACTTGATGAAAAATACAGCGCGCTTTCAGTAGTGAAATCAGAGGAAGAATAACGGAGAATTTGTTATGAGTAATTATACAGAGGTGTTTTTTGACGGCCTCGGAATTAGCTTCAATATTCCGTCCGTCGCTTTTACGGTAGGCGGCTATGAGGTGCATTGGTACGGCATCATAATCGCCTTTGGCTTTGCTCTTGCCGTGCTTTACGGCGGGCGTACCGCATATAAATGGAAAATGAGCCTTGACGGTATGACAGATGTCCTCATCTGGGGCACTCTTTTCGGCATTGTGTGCGCAAGGCTTTACTATGTTGTTTTTGAGTGGGATTATTTTTCGCAGAATCCCGGTGAGATTATCGCTATATGGCATGGCGGAATTGCCATTTACGGCGGAATTATAGGCGCTCTTATAGGCGGTTATATAGGCGCAAAGATAGGCAAGATAGATTTTGCAAACCTGCTTGACATCGGTGCTCTCGGCTTACTCATAGGTCAGGGCATAGGAAGATGGGGCAACTTCTTTAACCAGGAAGCTTTCGGAACTAATACCGAAACTGCTCTGTTCCGTATGTGGTCAACCAAGATCAGGGACGAACTTGCCGCAAATCAGTATGACCTTTTGCAGAAGGGCATGGAAGTAGACCCGAATACGGCTGTACATCCCACATTCCTTTATGAGAGCGTGTGGTGTCTTGCTCTGTTCCTCATTCTTCATTTCTTCGTGAAGAAAAGAAGAAAATTCAAAGGAGAGATTTTCCTCCTTTACGGTATCGGATACGGACTTGAAAGAATGGTGGTTGAGGGTCTCAGAACAGACAGCCTTTATATCGGTTCCACAACAATACGTGTAAGTCAGCTTCTTTCGGCTATAATCGTTGTAGCGTTCACAATATGGTTAATAGCGTTCTTTGTAAAACTTAAAAAAGGTACGCTTCCAAGAAAATATCTTATAAATCCTCCTCCGCTTGAGCCTGTTTACTGCCCGGTGCCGCAGAATTATAAGTATTCTCACTGCAACAAAGCAGAGGAAAACGGTTTCTTTTTCAGAATATCCTGATAATTGACTTAATTGCCGCAAAGCGGCAGGAAAGGTGGTTTATATGAGTATTATTGACGGAAAAGCAGTTTCTGCCGCAGTGCGTGAGCGTGTAAGGCTTGAAACTCAGGAACTTAAAAAGCAGGGAGTTACTCCCGGTCTTGCCGTTATTATAGTAGGTGATGATCCTGCTTCTCAGGTCTATGTAAGAAATAAGGAAAAGGCATGCGCCGAGGTTGGCTTTTACAGTGAAAAATTTGCTCTGCCTGCAAGTACAACCCAGCAGCAGCTAAATGATCTTGTAAAAGAACTCAACGGCAGAAAAGATATAAACGGCATTCTCTGCCAGCTTCCGCTGCCTAATCATCTTGATGATAAAGAGGTAATCAATCTTATTGACCCTATCAAGGATGTAGACGCTTTTCATCCCGTAAATGTTGGTGCGATAATGATAGGCGATTACAATTTCCTGCCATGCACACCTGCCGGCATTATGGAGCTTATCCGTTCTTCGGGCGTTGAAACAAAAGGCAAGAAAGCAGTTGTAATCGGCAGAAGCAATATAGTGGGCAAACCTATGGCAATGCTTCTTCTTCATGCTGACTGCACTGTGGAGATAACCCATTCAAAAACAGTTGACCTCAAAGAGATAACAAAAACGGCTGATATTCTTGTTGCCGCAATCGGCAAGGCAAAGTTCGTTACTGCTGATATGGTTAAAGACGGCTCAGTAGTTATTGATGTAGGCATGAACAGGGATGAAAACGGAAAACTCTGCGGCGACGTGGATTTTGATTCCGTTGCGCCTAAGTGCTCGTATATAACTCCCGTTCCCGGCGGCGTCGGCCCCATGACTATATCTATGCTTATGCAGAACACACTTACAGCCGCAAAACTGCAGAATAATCTCTGATATATTTTTCTTCGTTTTTTCATAGAATTTACAGAACTTTGACGTTCTTGAGTTATAACAAGTAACGAAAAAATATTCTGTAGCAAGGCAAAAGGTGTGGTTTTATGGATATTATAGAAATATTAAAAGCTCTTATACTCGGAATAGTTGAGGGTATCACAGAATGGCTGCCCATAAGCTCAACAGGGCATATGATACTTGTTGATGAATTTTTAAAGCTGAATGTTTCCGAGGAATTTAAAAGTATGTTCCTTGTTGTAATTCAGCTCGGTGCCATACTTGCGGTAGTTGTGCTGTATTTCAAAAAGCTTATACCGCTTGATGTGCAGAATAAAAAACTGCACTGGAAAAAAGATACACTCACAATGTGGCTCAAGATAATAGTTTCGTGTGTTCCCGCCGCAATCGTTGGCGTGTTTTTTGACGATCAGCTTGAAGCTGTATTCTATAACTGGCAGACCGTTTCCGCGGCGCTGATAATTTTCGGTATACTTTTTATCATTATCGAAAAGCGCAACCGCGGCAGAGAACCCAAGATAAACTCAATTAATGATATTACTTATAAAACGGCTATCATTATCGGTATGTTTCAGCTTATTGCGGCAGTTTTCCCCGGCACGTCAAGAAGCGGCGCAACAATAGTAGGCGCACTGCTCATCGGCGTTTCAAGGTCTATAGCCGCCGAGTATACATTTTTCCTTGCAGTGCCCGTAATGTTCGGCGCCAGCGCGCTCAAGCTTGTTAAATTCGGTTTTGATTTCAGTTCTATGGAGCTTGCTATTCTTGCCGTAGGTCTTATATCGGCGTTTGTTGTATCAATCCTTGCAATAAAGTTCCTCATGAGCTATATCAAAAAGCATGATTTTACCGTTTTCGGCTGGTACAGAATCGTGCTCGGAGCGGCAGTTATTCTTTATTTTGCTATCGCTGGCTGATTTAAAACTGAATATACGCTATATGAACGCAGTTAACCGCAGGTCATTTTCGGCCTGCGGTTAGTTTTTTAACAAAATGGTTGTTGTATATTTATTTTTATTATGGTATTATATCAATGTATATTTTTAGCAAAGGAGAAATTAAATTATGTATTCCGATTACTATGATTCAATAGCAAAGGTAGCTGAAACAGACCAGGAAGTTGCAGACGCAATGTCTCTTGAGCTTCAGCGCCAGAGGGAAAATATAGAGCTTATCGCTTCCGAAAACCTTGTTTCCCCTCAGGTTATGGCTGCAATGGGCAGTGTGCTCACAAACAAGTATGCAGAGGGGCTTCCGGGCAAGCGTTATTACGGCGGCTGCCAGTATGTTGATATAGTTGAAAATATTGCAATCAAAAGAGCTTGCGAGCTTTTCGGCGCAAATTATGCTAATGTTCAGGCACATTCAGGCGCTCAGGCAAACACAGCTGTTTATCTTGCGCTTCTTAAACCCGGCGATACCGTTATGGGCATGAGCCTTGACAACGGCGGTCATCTTACTCACGGCTCGCCTGCCAACATCAGCGGAAAATATTTTAATTTCGTTCCTTACGGCGTAAATGATGACGGCTTTATTGATCTTGACGCTTTTGCAAAACAGGTAAATAAGGTAAAGCCCAAACTCATCGTTGCAGGTGCGTCAGCATATCCCCGTGCAATAGATTTCAAGACAATGGCAGATATAGCTCACGCAAACGGAGCAATGTTTATGGTAGATATGGCTCATATCGCAGGCCTTGTAGCGGCAGGTCTTCACCAGAACCCTGTTCCGTATGCAGATGTTGTTACAACAACTACTCATAAAACATTAAGGGGCCCCAGAGGCGGTCTTATCCTCTGCAACAATCCTTATCTTATCAAAAAGCTTAATTCAGCAGTATTCCCAGGCACACAGGGCGGCCCGCTCATGCACGTTATCGCCGGCAAGGCTGTATGCTTCGGAGAGGCTCTCAAGCCTGAGTTCAAGGAATATCAGCAGAGAATAGTTGATAATGCAAAGGCTCTTGCGGATGCTCTTATCGCTAAAGGCCTTAACCTCGTTTCAGGCGGCACGGATAACCACCTTATCCTGCTTTCTCTTATCGGCACGGGTGTTACAGGCAAAGAGCTTGAGGCAAGACTTGATGACGTTCATATCACCCTTAATAAGAATACTGTTCCCAACGAGCCTCTTTCACCGTTCGTTACTTCGGGCGTGCGCATCGGTACTCCCGCCGCAACAACAAGAGGTCTTCAGAAGGAAGATTTTGAGAAGATCGCAGAGTATATCTATCTTGCGATTACTGATTTCGATAACAAAAAGGATTATATCAAAAGCGGCGTAGCTGAAATTTGTGCAAAATACCCGCTTTATGAATAATTGATTTTCGGGAAGTGAAAAAGTGATAGGTGTTTTTGCAAAAATATTCGGTGCTGTAATGGGATTTTTCTATTCCTTTTACAAGCGCCGCAAAACAGAAAATAAAATCGCGTTCATATCGCGCCAGAGCGAAACGCCGTCAACGGATTTCCGCTATCTAATAAATGAAATAAAAACAAATTATCCTCAGTATCAGGTTGTTGTTTTATGCGAGATGATCCCGTCGTCTTTCGGCGGGAAAATCAAGTATGTAGGCGAAATGTTCCGCCAAATGAAAGCGCTTGCTACCTCAAAGGTGGTTGTGCTGGACGGTTACTGCATTCTCGCCTCAATGCTTAAACACAAAAAGGATCTGAAAATAATTCAGATTTGGCATGCCCTCGGCGCTTTCAAAAAGTTCGGTAAATCCGTGCTCGATAAAGAGGGCGGCAAATCCTCAAAGACCGCATCTGCATTTAAAATGCACAATAATTACAGCTATATTGCCGCAAGCGGCGACGAGTGCGTCCCGTTTTTCGCTCAGGCGTTCGGTCAGCCTGTCAGCAAGTTTATCCCAATTGGTATTCCGCGTATGGATTATCTTACCGATCCTCAGGAAAACGAAAGAGTGCGCGGCAATGTGCTTCGTAAATATCCTCAGCTTGCAAACGGGCGTAAAAATATCCTCTATGCGCCTACTTTCCGTGATACGCAGCAGGATAAGGACGCGCTTGCAAACGCAACTGAGGAGCTTGTAAATAAAGTTAATTATTCCGATTTCAACCTCATTGTAAAACACCATGTGGTTGATTCAAATAAAGAACAGATATATACCGATTCGCGAATGAATAAAGCGGAGGGCGAAAACTTTACCGCAATGGATTTCATGTGCGTTGCGGATTATGTTGTAACCGATTACAGTTCCGTTATCTATGAGGCACTTCTGAAAGATCTGCCGATATATATCTATTGCTTTGACAGCGATAAATATATTGACGAGCGCGGCTTTTACATTGATTTCTGGACGGATATTCCCGCACTTTATTCTAAAAATGCAAAGGGAATATGTGATTTCATAGCGTCAGGAATGCACGCCAACTCTGAAAAAGAAGAAAATTTCAAAAAAGCGTATGTAAACAAACGCTTTTCATCTATAACCGCCGAGTACGGCAAGCTTATTGACGAACTTGCCCGCGGCGTTTATGACGGGCGTTATAATTACGGTATATTAAAAGATGACGCTCCATCAGAAGATGATGAAAAACCAGAAACCGCGCAGGAAGCTGCCGAAAACGAATCTGATAACGAAACAAGCAACAGCTCTTCAGACGCTGTTATAGCTGAAGATATTCAGACAGACGATATTAAAGAAGATACCAAAAATGAGCAAAATTAAATCGCTTTTGTACCCCCACCTGCAAAGGGCAAGGTACGCGGGCTTTGCCGCCGAATTTGAAAAGGCAAAAAAACTGCCGCTTGATGAGAAAAAGATACTTATGTATTCCACCTCAAAGGGCAAACTCGGCGGAAATCTGCTTGCTATAAAAAACTACATAGAAAAAAACGGCCTTGATTTTAAAATAAAGGTTGTTACGGCTCTTAATCCAATACCGCAGAATGAACTTGCCGCCGAAATGGCGCAGAGCAAATTTATTCTTGTTGATGATTATGAGCCGCTGGTGTATGTACTGCGCCTGCGTCAGGGGCAGAAACTTGTACAGGTATGGCACGCAATGGGCGCTTTTAAACGCTTCGGATACGGCAGAGACAGCGCTCAGAAAAGTTCCATAACACATAAGAATTATACTGACGCTATTGTGTCCTCACCTGAGATAGTTCCAATATACGCACAGGCGTTCGGGATTGATGAAACACGTGTAAAACCCGTCGGTACCCCAAGAACAGACTGCTTTTTTGACGAAGATTATGTTGAATCGGCAAAGCAGAGACTATACAGCAGAGAGCCGCTTATCGAGGGTAAAAAAGTTTGCCTTTTCGCGCCGACTTTCAGGGGAGAGAATGTGCACAACGCATATTATCCCCAAAACTTTTTCAGCGTGCCTGATTTTATGGGCGCTTTGCCGGATGACTGGGTGCTTATTCTTAAAATGCACCCATTTATAAAGGATAAATTCATAGTTCCTGAGGGTCTTGAAAACCGCGTTTTTGATTTTTCGGACGAAAGGGAAATCAACGATATCCTCTTTATTACAGATGTTTTGGTTACGGATTATTCTTCCGTTATTTTTGAAAATGCCGTTATCGGCAATCCCGCTGTGCTGTATGCTCCCGATCTGAGCGATTACAACGGCGGCAGGGGATTTTATTATGATTATTCCGATTACTCTTGCGGAGAGGTTGTTTCCGATTTTGATAAGCTTGCGCCGGCAGTTTTAAGCGCGCGCCGCGGCAATGAAAAGCTTGCCGCTTTCAGAAAAAGATTTGTTCCCCTTTGCGACGGTAAATCGTGTGAAAGATTTGTAAATGAAATTCTGAAGTGAGGAAAAATGAGTTACAGTTTATCATCAAAATTTGCCAGCCTTAAACCGTCTGCTGTCAGGGAAATACTTAAAGTTACAAATGAGCCCGGTATGATAGCTTTTGCGGGAGGTTCCCCTGATACAGCCGCTTTTCCCTGTGAGGAGGTTAAAAAGATTTCTGCTGAAATTCTCAGTGAAAATCCTGTTTTCGCCCTTGTTTACGGTGTATCAGAAGGCTATGAGCCCCTAAGAAAGACTGTTAAAGAATGGCTGAAAAGGCGTGAGAATGTCGGCTCTGATGACGATGTTGTTATAATAACCGCAGGCGGCACACAGGTTATGGATATAACCACACGTGTGCTTACTTCTGAGGGTGATACCGTTATCTGCGAGGAGCCGTCTTTTATAGGCTCATTAAACTGTTTCCGCTCCCACGGATGCAAGCTTGCAGGCGTTCCAATTGATGAGGACGGCATGAATATGGAAGCTCTTGAAAGGGTTATTAAGGAAAATCCCGGGGCTAAATTTATTTATACTATTCCTAATTTCCAAAACCCCGGCGGCACTACCATGAGCCTTGAAAAACGCAAAAGAATGTATGAGCTTGCACTTCAAAATGATCTTGTTATTTTGGAGGATAACCCGTACGGCAATCTGCGTGTAGCAGGCGAGGATGTTCCTGCTGTTAAGAGCCTTGATACAGAGGGTATCGTGTTCTATGCAGGCTCATTTTCTAAGATACTTGCCCCCGGCATAAGAGTTGCATACGCCGTTATTCCCAAGAAAGCAGCGGGTGCATTTACCATAGGCAAGCAGGTTTCCGATGTTCATACAGGCGTGCTTAATCAGATGATAGTTTCACGCTGGTTTGATGAATATGATGTTGATAAACATATAGAAAATATAAGAAAAATTTACAGGCGCAAGCTCAATTTGATGTGTGACTGCCTTGATAAATACTGCGGCGGATTTATTAATTATGTACGCCCGCAGGGCGGTCTGTTTATATGGGCTAAACTGCCTGATGAAGTTGATATGCTAAAGTATGTTAATGCGCTGCTTGAAAGAAAAGTGGCAGTTGTGCCCGGCAGCGCGTTTATGACGGATGATACTGCACCGTGCAGCTATATACGCCTTAATTTTTCCACCCCGAGCGATGACGATATTGTAAAGGGTGTAAAAATCATGGGCGAAGTTGCCCAGCAGTTCAGAAAATAATCTGAATAAATTACAGGTTAAAGGACGGATTGATTATTATGTCAGAACAAGTTGCGGAAAAAAGAAAAAGAAGTTTATCGCTGATTCAGCCCACTTCGGTTCCCACTCTCGGAAACTATCTGGGAGCTATGCGCGGCTGGGCGGATTTTCAGCGTGAGTTTGATACTATTTACGGTGTTGCGGATCTTCACTCAATTACCGTAAGGCAAGATCCTCAGAAGCTCAGAAAGCAGACAAATGAGCTTTTTGCAATGCTCCTTGCACTCGGTCTTGATCCCGATAACGGAATTGTTTTCATTCAGTCTCAGGTGCCCACACACGCACAGCTGGGCTGGATACTTAACTGCTATACACAGTTCGGTGAGCTTTCAAGAATGACTCAGTTTAAGGATAAGGCTTCACAGCATAAAGATAATGTAAATGCAGGTCTTTTCACTTATCCCTGCCTTATGGCGGCAGATATTCTGCTTTATCAGGCAGATATCGTTCCCGTAGGCGCAGACCAGAAACAGCATCTTGAGATAACACGTGATATTGCAGAACGCTTCAACGGAATTTACGGCAATGTATTTACAGTTCCCGACGCATATATTCCCAAAAACGGAGCAAGAGTAATGAGCCTTCAGGATCCGTCACGCAAGATGAGCAAATCAGATCCAAATCAGAAAGGCACCGTTTATCTTACGGATGCGCCTGAGGTTATTATGAAGAAGTTCAAATCAGCAATCACGGACAGCGAAATGTCTGTTCGCTTTGCAGAGGGCAAGGACGGTATCAATAACCTTATGACTATCTATTCCGCCGTTACAGGAGACAGCTACGAGAAGATAGAAGCTGATTTTGCAGGCAAAGGCTACGGCGATTTCAAAAAGGCTGTCGGCGAGGCTGTTGTTGCGGAACTCGAGCCTTTCCAGAAGAAATTTAACGAGATAATTGCAGATAAGCAGTATCTTAAAGAATGTCAGCAGAAAGGCGCCGAAAAGGCAATGCGCGTTTCTTCTCGCACTCTCGGCAAGGTTATGAAAAAAGTAGGATTTCTTATCTGATTAACATTTTTGTTTTACTACTCAATGGGGAGCGGATATTTACCGCTCCCTTTTTGTCTGTTTGTATTGCCGTGTGCAGCGGTTTGTTTTATAATGTTTCAGTAAATGATTTATGAGGTGGTTAAATGGAAAAATTCAGATGGGCATATATAGGAAACGGAAATATAGCCAATTCAACCGCAAGGGATATATTGCGGGGCGAGCATGAGATAGTTTCCGTTTATGGCAGAAACAAAGAAAAATCTAAAGACTTCGCCGAAAAATATTCGGCAAAAAGTTTTAATGATTTTGACAGCGCCGTAAACCGAGCAGATGTGGATGGTGTGTATATAGCCACTCCGCACACTTCCCATGTTGATTATGCCGTTCGCGCTATGAAGCTTGGTAAACCTGTGCTGTGCGAAAAACCGGTGGGCGTTACTGTTGCCGACGTTGATACGCTTGTTAATACGGCGAAAGCCGAAAACATATACTTTTGCGAGGCTATGTGGACTTGGTTTTCAGATGTTGCGCTCACCGTTAAAAAGTGGGTTCAGAGCGGGGAGATAGGGGACGTTACTGATGTTACTATCAATTACGCTTTTCCCGGAATTATGATGTCTAAAAATTCCCGTGTTCTTCTTCCCGAAACAGCGGGGGGAGCGCTGCTCGATATAGGTATTTACCCAATAACTTACTGTTATAATCTTTTCGGTTTTCCTAAAGATATCGTCTGCCACGACAGACTCAAAAACGGAATCGATATAAGTGAAACTGTAACGCTGAAATATGACGGCTTTAACTGTACGCTTCATATGTCGCTGTGCACGCTCAAGGAAAACTGCATCATAAAGGGAACAAAAGGCACTATAAGCCTGCCTGTGTTTTTCCATATGGCTTCAAAAGCTATTCTTAAAAATGAAAACGGCAGGCAGGTCTTTAAGGGCAAGACCGATTATCTCACTGAATTTACACGTGCCGCGCAGGAGATACAAAACGGCAGAAAGGAGTCTGCTTATATTCCTTTTGAAGCAACAAGAAACTGTATGCTTATTATGGATGAATGCCGCAGGCAGCTCGGCCTTGTGTACCCGTTTGAAAAACAAAGCGTTTAGTTCTGCTTCATAGCTGCAAGCTATTTATACTCATTGTTATATATTTTATTTAATTTAACTAAAAGATATTGTTAATTTTCTAACTCTTTTTAATTGACCGTGTTGCGCACGGTATGTTATAATTATTTAGTGTAATTTTGCTTTAAAGGAGGAATTGTTTTGACTGAAGCAAAAGCAATGGCGTACGTCAATATGTACGGCGTTTTGGCAACGCTTGAAAACCTTTGCGAAATAGACGAAGAGGCTAAGGCGATTCTTGCGAATCTTAAATCCCCCGTTTCTCTCTGCTTCGAGGTTGCGAACGGCCCGTGCGGCACGTTTCATTTTACTAAAAGCGGCTGTAAATTCAGGGAGGGCTCGGCAGGCTGTACCTGTAAAATGAATTTTGCGTCTCCCGAAAAATTCAATGCGCTTATAGACAGTGCAAAGCCGGGTATCCCCACAAAAGGTGTTGTTCAGGTTCTCTCTTTCCTGCTTGGCCCGTTCACCAAGCTTACAGACAGACTTACCGAACTTCTCAGACCCAGTGAGGAAAATCTTAAGGATGAGGCTTTCTTTGAGGAATCCACCATTCTTACGTTTTACACCATAGCCGGTGCCATTACAGCGCTTGCAAACTCGGATTCAATCTCAATGTTCACCGCAAAAAGCACGGTTGACGGAGTTGTTTCTATGGGCATCAAGGATAAATGCTATGCGTCAATTCAGGTGAAAAATCATCATTTTACCACAATCAAGGAAAAGGCAACAAACCCGCGCGCAGTTATGGAATTTGCGGATATTCCTCTTGCGCACGGTCTGTTTACAGGCACTGTATCCACCATTGCGGAGCTCTGCAAGGGCAATATCTATATGGCGGGTATGATCTCCATGGTTGATAATCTCAACAGAATTTTGGACAGAGTTGCCGTTTATCTGGGCTGATAAGGAGGATGTTGCAGATATGAGTAAATTTCCCGAATACAAACACGAAAAAAGCCAGGAGTGGTTCAACAGAGCGCTTGCGGCGATTCCCTCCGGCGTATACGGCCACCTCGGCCCCAGCGAAGGTCTTTTCCTTCCCATCACAAAATGGCCTCTTATGAGCGATCATGCAAAGGGTACATATTTCTGGGATGTTGACGGCAATAAGTATCTTGATTTCATGTGTGCTTACGGTCCCAACGTTCTCGGCTATTGCGACGATGATGTAGATGCTGCCGCAATCGAGCAGTTAAGACGCGGCAACTGCACAACTTCTCCGTCATACAAAATGGTTGAATGTGCCGAACTTCTTAAAGATACCGTTGCCAGCGCTGACTGGGCATTCTTTATGAAAAACGGCTCAGACGCCACTACTTTCTCAGTAATGTGCGCAAGAGCTCATACGGGCAAAAAGAAGATGTTCTTCCTTCAGGGTTACTATCACGGTGACTTCCAGTGGGCTCAGAAGGTTGACTATCCCGGTATTCTTCCTGAAGAAGTTCAAAATAATGTTGTTATTCCGTGGTTTGATCTTGAAGCGCTTCAGCAGGCTTATGACGAGTGCGGCGGCGATGTTGCCGGACTTATTGCTCAGCCTTATGACCACGGCAACTTCAAGGATAACGAGTGCGCAACCAAGGATTACTGGCAGGCGGTACGTAAATTCTGCGATGAGCACGGTATGGTTCTTATCTTTGACGATGTACGTACAGGTTTCAGACTTGACCTTGCAGGTTCAGACCACTATTACGGAATTAAAGCAGACCTTATCTGTTTCTGTAAAGCTCTTGCAAACGGCTACAATATGTCTGCCGTATGCGGCGGCGAGCATATGAAATCAACTGCTTCTTCCGTTACATATACAGGTTCTTACTGGATGAGCGCGGAGCCTTTCGCTGCGTGCCTTGTCTGCATCGATAAAATGAAAAAGCTTGATGTTCCAAATCTTTTCAGAAGACTTGGCACAGAGCTTACACAGGGCTTTACAAAAGCAGCTGAGGAACACGGATTTAATCTTGTTGTATCAGGTGAGCCCGCGCTGTTCTATCTCAGAATAGCAAATGATGATAGCCTTATGCTTCATCAGGAATGGATTGCAGAATGTGTTTCAAGAGGACTTTTCCTTGCTTCTCACCACAATCATTTCATTAATGCTGCCGTTACTGAGGACGATATCAAGCTTGCTGTTGATATTGCCGAGGACGCTTTCGGCGTAGTTGCGGGAAGACATCCCGAAATCGAAGGACTCAAATAATCGTTTTACTAATCCGGTTATTTATTTAAGGAGGAAAATTTATGCCAGCAAATTACAAGCCATTTGATAAGGAAGAATGGCTCCGCCTTGAAAAAAAGGCGGATGAACTCAGGCGTCTTACCGTCCAGACCACTATCTGGGGCGGCTCAGGACACATAGGCGGCGCGATGAGTGCAATGGACGCGATGACGATTCTTTATCACCGCTTTATGAAACTTGACGTCAATAACCCGGATCTGGAGGATCGGGACAGATTTGTTCTCTCAAAAGGTCATGCCGCAGTTGGTTATGGCCCGGTCATCTGCGATTACGGCTTTATGGACGTTGAGGGTCTTCACAACTTCAACCTTACAGGTTCGCTTTTCGGTATGCACCTTGACTGCAATAAGATCAAAGGCGTAGACTGCTCAAGCGGTTCACTCGGCCACGGCCTTTCACTTGCATGCGGTTTTGCCCTTGCAGGCAGAGTAAACGGCATCGACTATATGAACTATGTTCTTACCGGCGACGGTGAGCTTAACGAAGGTTCAAACTGGGAAGCTGCAATGACTGCCGCTCAGTTCAAACTCTCAAACGTTGTAGTGCTTGTTGATAACAACAAATGCATGATAGACGGCAGAGTTGATGATGAAATGAAAGTGGAGCCGCTTGACAAGAAGTTCGATTCTTTCGGCTTCCTTGTTGAAAGGGTGGACGGCCAGAATATGAAAGAACTCAACGGCGCAATCGAAAACGCCATCAATAACCATAAAAACGGCGGCGACAAACCGTACGCAATCATTATGGATACCATCAAGGGCGCGGGCATCGACTTTATGGAGGATGACTACCATTGGCATTACGGTGCGCTTGATGACGAAAAGACCAAGATGTGCTATGACAGTCTTGACAAATATTACGCGGCTCGTGTGGCACGCGCTGAAAAGGAGGCGTAAGCTATGGCAAGCGGAATGACTTATACTATGACTGAAACCACTCAGCTTTCCACAGCTGAATATTACGGAAAGGCGCTCTGCGAGCTCGGCGAAGAGCACAAGGAGGTTGTTGCCCTTACCGCAGACCTTGCTAAATCTACCAAGATCGGTATGTTCGGTGAGAAATTCCCGGATAGATTTTTCAATGTAGGTATTGCGGAGCAGAACATGTTCGGTGTTGCCGCAGGTATGGCTAAAAACGGACTTATCCCGTTTGCGTCAACATTTGCCATCTTCACCGCTGCGCGCTCACTTGATCAGATACATACAGATATCTGTTATCAGAATGTTCCCGTTAAGATCATTGCTACACATGCAGGTACTTCGTTCGGTCAGGCAGGCTCAACACACCATTCTCTTATTGACATGGCTTGTATGAGAAGCCTTCCCCATATGACGGTTATCTGCCCGTGTGACGGCGTTGAAACATATCACGCTGTTAAAAAGGCTTATGAGTATCCGGGCCCTGTATATATCAGAATCAACCGCGGTTTTGACCAGATCATCTATAAGAATATAGAGGACTGCGATTTTGAGGTAGGCAAGGCAAAGGTAATGAACGAGGGCACAGATATCACTGTTATCGCCTGCGGTTCATGCGTTTACCAGGCTCTTCAGGCTGCACAGATGGCTAATGCGGATGCAGGTATTAAAGTGCGCGTTCTTAATATGCACACCATCAAGCCTATTGATGAAGAGGCTATTATGTCTGCCGTTATGGATACAAGAAGAATTATTACCGTTGAGGATCATACTGTTATGGGCGGCCTCGGCTCAGCTGTTGCTGATGTTGTTGCCAAGAGCGGTAAAGCATGCGCATTTAAGATGCTCGGCCATCAGGATGCTTTCTCAACAATCGGTCTTCACGAGGATCTTATGTCTATCGCAAAGATAGACGCAAACGGTATCGCAGAAGCTATTGCCGAAGTAATGCATCAGGATTTTGAAGAGGATGACGCTTGGGACGACGAGTTCTAATCTGTATTTCTCTTTATAAATCTCAATTTGAAAGGAATGTGTTATTATGGCAAGCGATGTAACCCGTTATACAAATAAAGTATTTATGGCGGCAGCGCTGCCGCTTATGAAAACGATTGCCACCGATGTGCCCGAACTTGCAAAGAAGTTTGAGGGTGTGGACGCCGTTTATCAGGTGTCCGCAATGGTTAATGCCCAGGATAAGGAAGCCGTGCATTTCATAGTTGAAAACGGCGAATGGTCCTGCAAACTCGGTGAGTATTTCGGTCAGAAAAAGATAGACGCTGAACTTCAGTTTTCATCAATGGAAAAAATGAACGCCTTTATGAAAGGCGATATGAGCAAACTTCCTAAGATGAAGATCAAGTCTTTCTCCAAATTCATGAAGTTTATGGCTGTGCTCCTCAAAATGAGCAGCCTTCTCGGTATCAGCGAACCGCCTGAGGATGATACTCTTGCACTTCTTCTTTGCAAGCTGTATTTCTATCTTCTTTCAAGCGGTATAAGCCAGCTCAATAAAATGGGTCATCCCGAGATTCATGAATGGACTTCCAAAAGCCCGGACAGAGTTTATCAGTGGGCTATTGAAGGTCATCCCGAGTGTACCGCTTATCTGCGTATAAAAGCAGGTAAATCACGTGCGGGCAGGGGAGAGTACAAGCGCTCCAAGCCGTTCTTCTGTATGAAGTTTGATTCACCTCAGCATGCCCTGATGATACTTCTCGGCACAGGTGATATGCTTCAGATGGTAAAGGAAAAGCAGCTTATTATGGAGGGCGCTCCCGAATTCGGCGCTATGATAGGCGATTATATGATGGTTGTAGGCGACCTTGCAAAGTAATCACCTCAAATAAATACATAAAAGGCGGAGAGCTTCAGCTCCCCGCCTTTTTTATATCCAATATTTGCTGTATCGTATCTTTTAATTTATTTTATACCGCTTTCTTTTTTCGCTCTTTTAACTATAAGTATAATCAGCATTATAAACCATACACCCCAAGCAATGCCGCATCCTATCAGGGGAGCAAAATAATCTATTACAGCACCGGGTATAAACGGAACAGCCATAAGCATTATGAATCTGCCGTATTCCCTGCACACTTCCTTTTCATCAAATTTAAGGCGTTCTTTTGTGGTTTTCATGTTATATCCCGATAAAAAATCTGCCGCCTTGCCGTTTGATTTATAAAAACTCAGCCCAAGAAGAAACATCGAGACAGCTGCAAGCAAATCAATTACAATCAGTATAAAATCACCCATAATATCACCGCCGTTCAAACTTTTTCTCTTCAATTATATCAAAAAATTCAATATTATCAATCATTTGGTAATAAATAATTGATGTTTCCGAAAACTCATTTTTATGATGTTTTTTAACATTTGGTATATTGATTTTCTTTGATTTACTGATATAATATCATTGAATAACAAACTATATGATTATAAGAGGCGATAGATATGAGTGAATACAGAAGAAAAACTAAAATTATATGCACAATAGGTCCTGCGTCCTGTGACAAAGACGTGCTGGAAAAGCTTATGCTTGCCGGCATGGATGTGGCAAGGTTCAATTTTTCACACGGTGATTATGATACGTTTGAAAAATGGTTTTCCAATATCACCGAAGTAAGGAATAAACTCGGTATCCCGGTAGCTACTCTGCTTGATACAAAAGGCCCTGAAATCAGAATCGGCTCTTTCGAAAATGAAAGCGGCATTGTTCTTAAAAGAGGTCAGAAGTTTACGCTTACAACAGAAGAAGTTGTAGGCAACCATGAAAGATGCTCGGTTTCATTTAAAGGACTTGCCAAAGAGGTGAAAAAAGGCACCACTATTCTCATTGACGATGGCCTTATTGCTCTTGAAGTTGCGGAAATCAAGAACAACGATATTGTGTGCAAGGTTATTGACGGCGGTGTTGTGACCGACCATAAGGGAGTAAATGTTCCCAATGTGTCACTTTCACTTCCGTATCTTTCAGATAAAGATATGCAGGATCTTAATTTCGGCGCTCAGATGGGCTTCGATTTCATTGCCGCGTCTTTCTGCCGTACCGGTGCGGATATTGCTTATCTTCGTAATTTCTGCCACGCGCTCGGCTGGAATGATGTAAGAATCATCGCAAAGATTGAAAACAGCGAGGGCGTTGACAATATTGACGATATTATTCGTGAGGCGGACGGCATTATGGTTGCCCGCGGCGATATGGGCGTTGAAATTCCGTTTGAAAAGATTCCTTCAATTCAGAAAATGATAATAGAAAAAGTATTTGCCGCAGGCAAGATTGTTGTTACTGCTACGCAGATGCTTGAGTCGATGATAAAGAACCCCCGCCCCACAAGAGCGGAGATTACCGATGTTGCAAACGCCATTTATGACGGCACATCTTCCATCATGCTCTCCGGCGAGACCGCAATGGGCGCTCATCCTGTTGAGGCAGTAAAAACAATGGCTCTCATTGCACGCACAACAGAGCAGGATATTAACTATATAGAGAGATTTGAAAAGTTTGCTCAGAAACATGTTTCCGGAGATATTACTTCCGCTATTTCTCATGCTACCGTTACAACGGCACACGACCTTAATGCCGCCGCTATTATCACGGTTACAAAGAGCGGCAATACAGCAAGGCAGATATCAAAATACAGACCTCACTGTCTTATCATTTCCGCCACAACAAGCGAAAAGGTTCGCCGTCAAAACAATCTTTCATGGGGTGTTCTGCCCATTATGTGTGAGGAAAAATCAAATACTGACGAACTTTTTGAACACGCTGTAGAGGTAGCCAAAAAAACAGGCTATATCAAAAAAGGCGATTTAGTTGTTATTACGGCAGGTATACCGCTCGGTCAAAGCGGCACAACCAATATGCTCAAGGTAGATCTTGTTGATTGAGGATTAAATAATGAATAAAAAAATCGTAAAGCTCATTATAGGATCGGTTGTTTTAATTGCAGTAATTGTGGCTGTTGTATTAGTCTATGCAAGAATAAATAACGATATAAAAGGCACTGAATCCGGCGAGGGTACAGATTATACTCTTGTTATAGAACCGCAGGATTTTGAATATGAGGTTTCCAAAAAGCTCAGCAACAATAATATCGTAATTGACGATTCTATTTGGACTATGTGGATGGATAAACATTATCCTGATTTCACATATATTAACGGTGAATATTATCTCAATTCTAATATGAGTTATGAGGAGATCGCTCAGAAATTACAGAATCCCGATATAAGCCATCAGGTAGTGTCCGTTGCGATACCGGAGGGGTATAATGTTTTCGATATAGCCGAAACACTTGAGGAAAACGGTATCTGCTCCAAAGAGGATTTTTATGACGCTGTTTCAACCACTGACGGCTATGATTATGAATGGCTTGCTGATTTCCCTCAAGACAGGGAAAATATCGGCTTTATTCTTGAGGGATTCCTGTTTCCCGCAACTTATGATCTTGGAATGAATACCGATGCCAAGGTGGTTGTAGATAAAATGCTTGCGGCGTTTGACGACCGCCTTTCTGACGATATGCTCACCTATTGTGAAAATAACGATATGACGCTTTACGAGTTTATAACCCTCTGCTCAGTAGTGCAGGAGGAGGCGCTTACTAAAAGCAGCGCGGAGAATATAGCCTCCGTGCTTATAAACAGACTTGAAAGCGGAACACGCCTTCAGTGCGATGTAACTTACTATTATGCAAAAAAACTGCTTGATTACGGCTTTTCAAAAGAAACTTACGATTCATACTATACCTACCGATGCCCTGCGCTTCCGAGCGGGCCTATCACAAATTCGGGTATGGATATAGTAAATGCCGTTATCAACCACCCCGATACGGATTATATGTTCTTCTTCTCAGACCTTAACGGTGAATTCCATTTCGCCGAAACGGGAGAGGAGTTTGAGCGTCTTAAACAGCAGTATCCATGGAAGTAACTATTATCAGGAGGAAAAATTATGTCCAAGTGGGATGTGGATTACCTTGCTCTTTGCGATAAAATTCTGACACAGGGCAAAGAGGTTGTAAACAGAACGGGCGTTAATTCTGTAAAAGTGCCCGCTCACCATTTCCATTTTGATCTTGAAGATGAATTTCCCATATTGACCACAAAGCAGGTGTTTATAAGGCAGGCAGTGCTTGAAATGCTTTGGATCTATCAGGCTCAGTCAAACGATGTCAGGTGGCTCCAGGAGCGCGATGTCAAGATATGGAATGAGTGGGAGATAGATGATGAAGGCTATTGGAATGCCACTCAGCTTTTGCCGGATGAGAACGGAAATCTTCAAAAACAAAAGGTGCATAAATTTTTCGGTAAAGAATATGCTCACACCATAGGCACAGCATATGGCTACATAGTAAATAAATTTAAAATGACGCAAAATCTTCTGGATAAGATACAGAATCATCCCGAAGACCGCCGTATGGTTATGACCCTTTGGCAGAATGACTATCTTGATACCGCTGTTCTTCCAAGCTGTGTTTGGAGCAGTGAATGGGATGTTACGGACGGAAAGCTCAATTGCTGGGTACACCAGCGTTCCTGTGACGTTCCTCTCGGTCTGCCTTTCAATGTTACTCAGTATGCGGTGCTTCTTTCAATGCTTGCCCATGTGTCCGGTCTGAAACCCGGTACTATTGACTGGAGCATAAAAGACGCACATATTTATGTAAATCAGATAGACGGCATCAAAGAGCAGTTGCGCCGCCTTAACGAACAGGGGCATTTGGATGCTCCTAAGCTTTGGCTAAATCCCGATGTTAAGGACTTCTTTGAATTTGACAACAGCCGTGATCTTAAAGATGTAAAGCTTATTGATTATAAACACATGGGAAAGATTTCTTTCCCCATATCACAGTGATTTTACGGAGTAACTATGAATATATCTCTTATTCTTTCCGTTGGCAGAAACAATGAAATAGGCAGGGGAAATGATCTTATATGGCACTTTCACGCCGATATGAAATTCTTTCGTGAGACTACAACGGGAAATACAGTAATTATGGGCAGAAAAACTTTCGAGTCTCTTCCTAAGGTCTTGCCAAACAGAAAAAATATAGTAATTTCAACAGACAAAGATTTAAAAATTGAAGGAGCATTGGTGGTTCACAGCGTTGAAGAGGCGCTGGAGGCTGCAAAGGACGATAATATCTTTGTTATCGGCGGCGGAAAGATTTATGCTGAATTTTTGCCGCTTGCAGATAAGATCTATCTTACCGAAATAGACGCTCAGTGCCCTGATGCGGATACGTTCTTTCCCGCTTTTGACAAATCACTTTACACACGCACCGTGCTCGGTGAAAATGAGGAAGACGGCATTAAATTTTCCCACGTACTCTACACAAAAAAATAAAATTATATGTTGACAAAGCAGCTTTGCTGTGTTAATATATTTCCACAACAAAGAAGAACATTTATCCCGTTCTCCCCTTAAGCGCAGGCAAAAAGGGCAATACACTTTATCTTATTAGGGTTTATTGAAGCGCGGGCATATATGTTCGCGCTTTTAATTATTTTAAAGAGGTGTTATTTATCAGCAGAGAAATTCCGCAGCTCAACGGAGAAATCAGAGATAAGGAATTGCGTGTTATCACTGCAGACGGCGAACAGCTTGGTATCATGAGCGCTAAAGAAGCTCTTCATGAGGCTGAACTCAGAGGTCAGGATCTTGTTAAGATTGCTCCTCAGGCAAAGCCGCCCGTTGTAAAGATAATGGATTACAGCAAATTCCGCTATGAGCAGGCTAAACGCGAAAAGGAAAACCGTAAAAAGCAGAAAACGATTGATACCAAAGAAATCCGCCTTTCGCTTAATATTGATATCGGCGATTTCAATACAAAGGTAAATCAGGCTAAAAAGTTCCTTGAAAAAGGAGATAAGCTCAAGGTTTCACTGCGTCTTCGCGGCAGGGAAATGGCCCATTCGGACCTTGGCGTTGCGAATATGGAAAGATTTGCTCAGGCTCTCGGTGATGAATTTAATGTTGATAAAGCCCCAAAGCTTGAGGGCAGGCAGATTCTCATGTTCATGTCCCAAAAGCCGTCTAAATAATTAAAAATAAATTTCTGGAGGAATAAATTATGCCAAAGATCAAAACACACAGCGGCGCAAAAAAGCGTTTCAAAACAACTAAAAGCGGCAAGGTAAAGCGCGCTCATGCTTATACCTCTCATATCCTTACAAAGAAAACAACAAAGCGTAAAAGAAATCTTCGCAAAACAACAGTCGGCGATGTAACGAACCAGAAGCAGATGAAGAGGCTCGTTCCTTATAAATAATAAGATTTCACCGCGCGTTTTTGCGCAGTTATTTTAAATATTGATAATAATCGTTAATCTATCGGAGGTAATAAGTTATGGCAAGAATCAAAGGCGCTATGGCCACTCGTAAAAGAAGAAAGAAAGTATTAAAAACCGCTAAGGGCTATTACGGCAGTAAACACCGCCTTTTCAAAACAGCTAAGCAGGCTGTTATGAAGAGCGGTCAGTATGCTTACATCGGCAGAAAGCAGAAGAAGAGAGAGTTCCGTCAGCTGTGGATCTCCCGTATTTCCGCGGCCGTCGCTCCCTACGGCATCAACTACAGCCGTTTCATCTACGGTCTGAAGAAGTCCGGCATCGAGATGAACCGCAAGGCTCTGAGCGAGCTGGCCATCGCCGATCCCGAGGCGTTCAAGGTCCTCGTTGAGACCGCCAAGAAGGCTCTGTAAGAAAATTTCACG
>OGOJ01000142.1_pt1 | contig 71100 bp, 66 predicted proteins | sample 1552601 | NCBI WGS metagenome assembly OGOJ01 (sample SAMEA2580184, study PRJEB22360) | human gut metagenome | biome: human gut; feature: human-associated habitat; material: faeces | place: Denmark | collected 2008/2010
ACAACTCATCATCACCATATAGAATACAAGAAACCGACCCTTTTGGGTCGGCTTCGTTTTTTATTTTTCAATGCTTACTTGGATTCTTCTATCAGGTAAAAGCAGGAAGTCGTGAACCAGTTGCGCAGATACGGTATGTGGGCAAGGGGCTTCCACAAACGGTGCGGAGTGAGGTTGAACTTGGTCTTGTAATGAGGGCTGAAGAACCAGAAAATGCGGTCTTTTATCTCATATCCATGCCCGGCACACAATTTTTCGAATTTTTCCGGAGTCATGCGTGACCGCTTGATACTCAGCAGCTCATCAATCTTGTCTTTCTGTTCTCCGAACATTTTAAGCCACGCCTTATACATGAAAACAGGCAGCACGTGCACGAACGGGACCTTGGAGCAGACCTTGCTCCGGCAAATCTGCTGGTGACCGCCAAAAGGCATTTGCCATGCAGGAAAGGCGAAAAAGATGATGCCGTCCGGTTTCAGATACATTTTCAGCCTCTCGAAAAATGCGTCTTTTCCCTCAGGTTCGATATGTTCAATGACATCGTGTATGAGAATGATGTCGAAGAGTCCGTCTCTCTCGAAAGGATTGGTTTTAAGGAAGTCCGCGCAGGCAAACTCCCCTTCCGTTTCGAGTGTGGCGAAAAATATCCTGGCATTGTCTATCTTGCCTGCTGCGAGATCCAGTCCGGCGACCTTGCATCCTGCCTGCGCGAAAGGCAGGAGATTTCCGCCTTCGCCGCATCCGATTTCCAGGACTTTACAGCCGGGGCCAATGTTCTTGTACGGCTTCAGATAATCAATGTAGAATTCTTCCGACGTCTTCGCCAGTTCATCGAAATACCTCTTTCTGTCTATGTGTCTATTCTGCATTTTCTTCTAGTTATTCTTCTCTCATATATTCGCCCGGGGTCTTGCCTGTGGACAATCTGAAAAACCTGGTAAAGAACGAATGGTTCTGGAAACCAAGAGTTTCCGAGACTTCTTTTATAGAGTATTTTCCGGAAATAAGGAGGCTTTTGGCATCCAGAAGGACATATTCCCTTATCAGTTCCAGTGGTTTATGACCGCTGGCTTTTTTCACAAGACGTGAAAAATGCTTTTCGGAAATGCATTGCCTCCGGGCATAGAATCCCACAGTCCTGTCCTTTCTGGAAAAATTATGGATATCGTTCTGAAAACGTGTGAGGACTTCCCTCTCGCGCGAGTACACTGCCGGTTCCGCTTCTCGTTCCGCGTCCGTAAGCATTGGCTCGGAATCATTGACAGTCATCATGCTGCGCCACTTGAGCAGCAGGCTGGCGAATATGTAGGTAAACCCTGAGAGGATGCCGTCGGCGGTGTTGGTGTCGGAGTTCTTCACGATGAATTTCAGGGATTGGCAGAGGCGGTCGTAGTTGTCGGCTTCATCGGTCGGGATGCTGACGAGGGCCGGTTCCTGGTTGTGGAGAAGCCATTGACGCAGGCTTCGACCGTGCGGTCCGCGCATTTCCGACATGATATATTCAGAGTTGATGGCGACGATTATCACCTTGGTATCTTCCAGCAGTTCAATATTTTCCAATATTTGGCCACCGAAAATGACAAGTATTCCCCCTGCTTCCAGGACATAGTCCTTCTGCTGGATGCGGATGGTTATGCGGCCTTGACGGCAAAAGACGCTGAAGGTGAGCGTGGCTTTCAATGGAAATCTGAGACGAGGAACGAACGGTTTGTCATTCTGCAGTGGTGTCCCGTCCTGAGATTCGAGGTTTTCCATGATGCAGAATTTGTCTTCAATCCAAGTCTTGGAGAGGCGTCCTTTCAGATACGTCCCTCCTATGGCATCCATTATGTCTTCTTTCTCCATATATGTATGGGTTACAGCGCGTAAAGTTACCTATATTACATAAAATTCGCAAGTTGGACGTATTTTTGGTGTTTGCGCGTCGGTTTTAGAATATCCATCCTCACTTTTCACGCATTGTGCCTACATTTGCAGCCAAATTTGAAAATCATGAATTTTAGAAGGCACAGCAATTCGTTCAGGGAATCTCACATTGACACACTCGGTAAACTTTATGAGTATTCGACGCGCTGGTATGCATTGACAAACTAACGCTGGTCATAGATATCGAGACTTTCGAGGAAATCAAGAAGGATATAGGTGTAAGGTAATAGCCGGATTCCGGTCTCCGGCTTTTTTGTTAAAAATTCGGGCATTTTTTTTAACAAAATGGGTTTTATTTCTCATTTGGTTTAAAAATGCCGCGTTTTTTTAACCAAATGACAGGCTTTTTGCTAATGTGACATATTTGTCATAATTTAGTTGTGTGACATCCGCGACAACAACACGAATAACGCCACAAAACTATACCGAAAAAACTATGTCAGAATTTAGAGAACGCGAAAATTTCTGCCTGCGCACATTCGAGATGAATGGCCCGTATTGGCATTTGTTCACTTCCGGGAAGGAAACCCCTCAGATATTCAAGAAGAAGGAAGACTTTGGGTTCGCCATGAACGTCATTGCTCAGACGGCATTGAAGTACAACGAAATCAAGATTCTTACCTTCGAGTTAATGGGAAATCATCTCCATATATTGGCCGAAGGGCCTAAGGAGCAAGTTCTTACTTCATTTAGCTTTATAAGAAAACGACTTGGACGAGGTTTGAAAGACTGCTTCCCTAATAGTCTGCCGAAGGGATTTGCGCCGTCGCTAAAAGAAGTTACTTCTTTGGAGGCTATGCGCAATACCATAGTCTATATCAATCGAAACGGTTTCGTAGCTGATGCCAATCACACCCCATATAGTTATCCATGGGGTGCAGGAAGTTATTTCTTCGGTCTTTTGCACTCCCACGATACGACATTTCAAGACACGACTACAAAGCAACGCTTCAACATGTTCCATGGCCGGATTCCGGATATTCCCGATGATTGGCCCATGGCATCGGAGGGCTATTTGATACCGACAGGATATTGTGCCATACAATTCGCCAAATCCATGTTCCGTAATGCACATCACTATTTTTCAATGCTATATAAAAACGTGGAAGGCTATAGTGGTGTCGCATCGGAAATAGATGATGAAGAGTATCTTACAGACAGCGAACTGTTCTCGCAATTAAGCACTATCTTACGAGAAAGGTACCAATCAGCATCGTTGCGCGAACTCTCAAAGGCCCAGAAACTCGACCTTGCACGCACACTCCATTATGAATTGCGCTCATCGAACAGTCAAATCCGACGAGTACTTGGAGTAACTCAGTATGAAGTAGATTCTTTGTTTCCGATGTCGGCGAAGAAATAAGTTATCTACAAACTATCGCATTATTATTGACAAAATGGCAGGGATGAATGTTTGGAAAGTCGGTATGAAAATTGGCACGTGAGTTGCATGCTCTCAAGTAACAACGGCTTGATGAGGCTGTTGTGAAGAGAATGTTTTTAATTTATAATAATTATGATTACTGAGAAATTACAAAATGCGGTCAACGATCAGATTACCGCTGAGTTATGGTCTTCAAATCTGTATCTCCAGATGGCTTTCTACTTTGAGAAAGAAGGTTGGGATGGTTTTGCACATTGGATGCACAAACAGTCTGATGAAGAACGTAATCATGCAATAATGCTTGCCAACTATCTTGCGAAACGTGGCGGCGAGGCCAAAGTGAATATGATCGATGTCGTTCCGAGTGGTTGGGGCAGCGTCAAAGAGGTCTTTGCCAATGTCGCTGAGCATGAGCGTCGCGTGTCAAGGCTTATAGATGATCTCGTAGACGTGGCTTCTGCAGAGAAAGACAAGGCTACCCAGGATTTCCTTTGGGGATTTGTCCGTGAGCAGGTAGAGGAAGAAGCGACTGCTGACGCTATCGTGAACAAGATTGAAAGGTGCGGTGACAACGGATTGATTTTCCTGGATTCCGAACTTGCGAAAAGGTAGACATTGACTTGTTTTCATGAGTTGTCGAAACTTTCTGGTGAGCATTGTCACATTGCTCTTCATGTTAACCCCGGCTGCCGGACAGACGGGGCTTTATTCGTATAAGGGAGGTTATTTTCTCCGGAACGGCTCGCATTGGGAGGAATATCGTCCTGACAGCAAGATAGGTGTCTGGGCGACATACGAGCAGTATAACGAAGAGAGCAACTTCTTCAATATCAAGAATTCCAGCTGCTGCGTGAGTGTGCCGAAAAACACTTCTTGCAACTTTTTCTATGCCCTGCCGGGCGGTGAGTGGAGTGAGATCTACACTACGAGTGAAATCTACGATTACATGCCGAGCGACGCGCGGGACATCTATTGTTACAAAGGCGGGTATTTCGTACGGGACGGCCTGGATTGGTATGAGTATCGGCCGGGCGACAGACATGAAGTGTGGAATTCTTACAAGCAGGTAAGTAGTGATTTGGATTTCATATACCTGACAAGCGAGAACGGCGATTTCCATATCGGAATTCCGAAGTCGGAATCAAGTGCGAGCATATACATGAAGAAGGGCGATGGAGACTGGACTGCAATTTACACATTGACAGGGATTTATGATTGCGGCAAGGGATATGGGTATTCCATTCCTTTCGGAAAGCAGCATTCCGGGGATTCGGATGACAGCCTGTCAATATATACGCGTGTAAACATTGACGACAACGGTACTTGCCAAATACGGTATTCAGACAAGAGTTATCCGTTCAAGTATTCCTCCGAGAGCCTGTATGAAGCCTCGTATGGTGATATCGGCTCCATATTTTTCATGATGCTCGCGGGCTACACCGGTGACACCAAGGGATTCGTCCTGTACCGGGACAATGACAACAAAGATGAAGTCTTGTCATATACCAGCACGTCCGGCATAACTGTATGCACCGTCACAGATGTCCCCGGACTTGGAACGATGGAGTTCAGTGACTGCCTTGACGAATCGCCCGGAGAACAGATTTATGAAAAGATAGCTGATCTGGAGTTCTAAACTGCTTGGTGATGTGACATGAGTCCGTTCTGGCTTGGTTGTTTGATGCGCCCCGCCGGGGGTGGAGCCTCTGGAGGTTCGCTTCGCTCATCCCGTCAGGCTGTCGCCTGACACCCATTCACAAGGTCATGGGCGACCATGCCTCCAGAGGCTCCACCCCCGGCGGGGCTTTCCTGCCACGTGGTTCATTATGTGTAATCTATTTTGTACCGCGAAAACGTTTTAGACAGTACAGAGGGTGCATGCTGGGGCATTTTGTTCCGAAAAAACGTTTTAGCCTGCACCAAATGTGTGTCCTGCACTGTTCCCTCTACATCATCCCTTACGTTTCGCCCCGACCACGTCCCGTGTGCACTAAAACGTTTTTCACGCACGTCGGGGTGAAAATGATGTGACCCCCAAAGATTGGACGGTTTATAGTTCTTGATTTATTAGAATGAGTATTCTTTGTTGAACTGCAAGGCAAAGATACTTATATTTTCGTGATTGGAGCAACGAATCGGCGGGAGGACGGCCATTGGGCCGAGCCGCCCGGACCGCCGATTTCGTAGCAGCCGGAGGGCATATATTCCGGCTGCGGTGCTCACCTCGCACAAGAATATTGCTGCTCATAGGCCTTTCTATATTGTATAGGACTTTTGCCTCCTAGACGTGATTTGATTCTCTTTTCATTATAGTATTTTATGTAGTCGTGCAATTCTTGTTCAAAGTGACTGACATCCCGAAAGTTTTGAAGGTATAACAGTTCAGACTTTAGCAGTCCGAAGAAGTTCTCCATCATGGAGTTATCTAGACAGTTTCCTTTTCTTGACATGCTTTGCCTCAGCCCATTGCGCTTAAGTAACTGTTGATATTTTTTATGCTGATATGCCCAACCCTGATCGGAATGCAGTATGGCCCCAGTATTCTTGCCGATTTTCTTGATGGCCCCTTTCGTCATTTCTAGAATCATGTCCAGGACAGGTCGCTCATACAGCGTGTAATGAATAATTTCACCGTTGAACATGTCAAAAACGGGCGACAGATACCTCTTTACTCCAAATAAGGAGAACTCCGTGACATCTGTAGCCAACTTCTGTAAAGGCCTGTCTGCGTTAAAGTTGCGGACAATGAGATTTGGTGCGATCTTGCCGATTTCACCCTTGTAAGAGCGATATTTCTTGATCCTGACTAGACACTTGAGCTCAGACTCTTTCATGAGCTTCTGGACGGTCTTGTGGTTGATGGTATATCCGCGGTTTCGCATCTCAGATGTAATTCTACGGTAACCATACCTTCCGTAGTTTTCATAGAAGATGGATGCAACCTCTGCACGCTCTACTCTCCACTTGTCCGACTTCTCCCGTCGATTATAATAGAATGTTGACCTCGTCATCCCCTTAATCTTCAGAAGAAGATCAAGTTTGTAATCACGCCTTAGTTCTTGGATGACTTCCGCCCAATCGCGCGCAGACGGGATTCCCTTTCTTCGACTAAGGCTTTCACTTTTTTTAACAGAGCATTCTCCGCCTCCAGGTATTCATTCCTTCGCCTAAGTTCTTCTAATTCATCGAGATATTCTTTACTGGTTTGACGCTTCTTTCTTGCCATATCACGTTTTGTTGCAATGCCTTCCTCCCCTTTACTACGATAGGCCTTCACGAACTTATGTAAATCTTTACGTAACTTCGTTTATGTCAAGTAAATACTTTTGTAAAGTTCTCTGCGTATCTGCTTGATATTCAAGCAAAGATAGGCAGAATTCTTTACATAATCTTTACATCCTTCAAACTTTTTAGCCATTCCTTAATTGAGGCATTTGTCTCCCATAGAGGTTCTTCTTTAGGAACAATTTTCTTGCTTGCAGCCTCAATAGCAACACGTCGGCGTGTTGAAGATACGCGCGCGTAGATTTCTGTCGTTTGTACACTTGAATGACCAAGTAGATCTCTGATCACGATTAAATCCACACCTTCTTCAAGAAGCGCCATGGCACAAGAGTGACGCAATTTATGTGGACTGCAGTCGTTGGGAATCAGCATGGGATCAATAATTCTAGCTTTATCTGCATATTTTTTGAGCATATAGTTGACTCCCTGCCTCGTGAAGGGTTCATTGGTATGGCTCAAAAATATGCAATCATTTACATTTCTTGGGTCCAGACATTTGTTTTCCTTGAGATAGGCCTCAAGAATTTTTGCTAATGGCTTCACAATTGGAACGATTCTCGTTTTTCTACCTTTACCATGTATTGTAATTGATTTAGGGTGAGACAACGATATATCAATCCCACGGATGCCGATCAGTTCTGAAACGCGTATAGCGGTAGTATATAGCATCGTAAGCATTACGTAGTCTCTTCTTTCATTTTTACTATACCTAGGCACCTGTTCCAAAAGAAGCTTTATTCCCTCTGGCTTGAGGTAAGATATTTCTTTCTGTTGCACCGCTTTAGACTTTAAATTGCTTATCATAATAAACTTAGCAATTTGTTCTGGTCTGTATCTCTTTAAAAAGCAGGCAAAACTTTTGAAAGCAGCGAGCCTTTGATTACGGGTCGAGACTGAAACTTTCCGGTCATTTTCTAGCCAATTTAGGAAACTGGATATACAGTTATTATTTAAATCTTCAATCGTGATGTCTTGTGCCTTTATCCTTCTTTCTTTTTCCATATAGTCTATGAACTGTAAGAAGGCATACCGATAGGTTTCTATTGTTCTTGGAGAGCACCCCCTGTCGTTAATGAGGTAATCACAAAAATAGTGATTAAGTGCTCTAGAGAAATCTGTTACTTTCATTATACTCAAGCATTAAAAATTTCATCCAAAGTGTTCTTGAACTTTGTTTCGATATAAGGATACATGCTCATTGTCAGCCTTACATATTTCTCCGTTGATTTTACCGCCTTATGCCCAAGGTAGGTGGATAATATGGGGAGAGCTACATACAAGTCCATTCCACTGTCTATCATTTTCTTGAACGATTGGACGGCAAATGTATGTCTCCAATCGTGAATTCTTGGGCCATAGTGAGATCCTCGGTACGGGATTCCGGCTCGTCTTAGATTATCTACACGATATTTGTGGATACTACCCGCATCTATATGCGTCATTCTGGCCGTGTAAAAAATATAGTCCGTATCTTCTAAACGAAAGAACACCTTATCAGCATATGAAAGCAAAAGGTCATGCATGGACTCCGAAAGTACAACATATCGCTCTTTTTTATTCTTAGTTTCCTTTAGTTTGAGAATCCCTGCTTCAAGGTCTACATCCCGCTTCCTGATATTCAGTGTTTCCTCAATGCGCATCCCGCAACAATAGAGCAGACGGAACAATACTGGCAACTGGGTTTCATAGTGTTTTGCAAAAGGAATCATAGCAGAATCCACTGCGTCGAAATACCGTTCAATTTCATCGTCAGAATATATATGGGGGACGAAATCGCTTTTAGGTATTCTTATATCCCAAAACACATATACATTATAACCCTTCTTTGAGAGATATTCAATAAATCGTTTTGTTCGGTTGATTCTGTGATACCTCGCATTTTCTGTCTCGTTACCTTTTCTCTGTTTCCATAAAACAGATTGCCTGTGGTTGAATTCTAATGTCTTGATATTATGTCTTATGGCAAAGTCATCAAACTGCTTAAGTGAGCGATATTCGCTCTGGATATCTTTTATTCCAGACTCTTTCCTATAATCTAGGAACTTTACAATTTCTTCCGCAAATATGGAACAGTACGTGTAATTCTTCATAACATCTTTCTTTTAGTGTAGTAATATTTAGTGCTTCTTAATTCAGGTATATCCAAACAACATTTGCGAAGCATTTCGATGTCAACACCGACATATACTCTCGTGCTTTCTATACATTTGTGTCCGAGGACAGAACTAATGATGGGGATGGAAACACTTTGCTTCAACAAATTTGTAGCAAGACTGTGTCTAAGAGAGTGTGGGCCATGTCGTCTAGATTTCCAATTTGGGATGCCAGATTTCTTGATTGCCCTTTCTACGGCACTATATATTGATGAGTTAGTCATAGGAAGACCTTTATAGATGGCATCATGACGAAGTATTATATTTAGGTATTTAGTTTCCGGCCGTCCATTTCTCAGGTAGTCAATGATAGCATTCCCGACAGAAGATAGCAGAGGGTAGCTTACAGGTACACGTGTCTTGTGCTGTATTATACTTATTGTATTTTTATCCCAATCTACTTGGTCAATTCTAACGGTTGAGATGTCAGAAGCCCTCATTCCATACTCTGCAGCAAGAAGTAGAATAAGGTAGTCCCTTTTACCGATGGGACTATTCCTGTCAATCCCTCCTATTATAAGCTTGATTTCCTCTTCAGAATACGTAGTCGGTAATTTGTTCTCATGCGCTACGTGAGGTTCTTTTAGAATACATGTGGATAAATCTACATTAGTTTCTTCACTTTTGTAGAGGAAACGAAAGAATTGTTGTAATGTACTTTTAAAACGTAGACGGGATAACTGCGTGGCACAAGAGGTGATAAAGTGTTCAACAATATCTGTATCAATTGCTTTTATCGAAATACCCCCTTCTTCCTCTAAGAATCTATCAAAACGACTTAGTATTGAACGCTTGTCCCTGATTGACGTCTTTGACAGCAGTAATGATGTCCCACAGTATTCGAGAAAGCTATCCGCTAATTGCATGGTCTCGTCTCTAAAATAATATGGGAGATTTGGCCTTCGATATTCAAAATCATCTCCCTTTTGCAATGAGTTAAGAAGTCTTATAAAGCGTATGTTCTGTTGTCTCCATTTATCATTACGTTGCCCTTTATAAAAGGCATCAACATATTCACAGAATCTTTTCCCTACATCCTCATTGTAATCTGTAATAGAGTGTTTGTCACACCACTTGATGAGACGGGCTCCAGCAGCACGATACATGTAGAATGAAGATTTTGCATAACCGCGTTCTTCTAATTCCGAATAGAAACGGCTTAGCAGTACTTCAAGTTTGTTTAGTTTTTCTTTCATGTCTTTTTTTTATTTAAATATTGTTCGTATATTTGCGAACAAATATACGTGAAATGAAGAATAACGAATACACATACAAGCAAGAGAGACTGGCAAGATATGCCAAGGCATTGGGTAATCCGGCAAGGATTGCTATCATGGAATTCCTTGCGGCGCAGGATGAGTGTTTTTTCGGTCAGTTGCATGAGAAACTGCCTATTGCCAAGGCTACCTGCTCTCAGCATCTGTCGGAACTTAAGGAGGCTGGATTGATAAAAGGTGAGATAGATGGCCTTCGAACCCGTTATTGTATAGATCAGGATAATTGGAGAGAGTGCAAACTGCTGTTTGAGGAGTTCATTGCCAAATGCCCTTGCAACAGACAAAAACAACCCGACGAAAGTGGCTGCAAATGCAGCTGCAAGTAGGAGAGGGGACTGAGGTCCCTTTTATTTGACAATATATGTTCGTTGTTCTGCGAATTACAAATTAATCATCAATCAATACAAGAAAAATGGAAATCAAAGTTTTGGGAACAGGATGCTGCAACAAGTGTGCAGTCCTGACAAAGAACACGGAAGATGCGGTAAAAGCCATGGGCATCAATGCAGGCGTTGAAAAGGTGACCGACATCGAGAAGATCATCTCTTACGGAATTATGCGTACACCGGCCTTAGTTGTGGATGACAAAGTCCTTTCTGTAGGCAAGGTCCTTACGGTAGAAGAAGTTATGTCAATCCTCAAAACACTTTAAGCACATGAAGCAGTTATTTGCAGTCGGTATCTTGTTGCTCTCGCTTGTGGGATGCGGTGGCAGAAACGTTCAGAAGTCAACAGAATCGACTTTGGAAAACAGCTCGGACGCTGCGGTCGTGGTGTTTGTATTTCACGCTGCACAGCGCTGCGCTACGTGCAAGGCGATTGACGTTGTAGTAGCTGATGTTCTGGAGAATGATTTTTCAGATGATGTGAAGGCTGGAAAAATCGTGCTTAGGGATGTAGATGGCTCGAAGCCTGAGAACAGGCCTCTTGTGGAGAAGTATGAGGTTTACTCCACCTCATTGCTTCTGGATGCCGGCGGGACGGTGACGAACCTCACCAATGATGTATTCCAGTATGCCCGCAGCAATCCGGATAAGTTGAAGGAGATACTTCGCGCCAATATCAGCAAGGCTCTGTAAATTATGGAATGGCTTCAGACACTACTTGACGGGGGCACTGCCCCTGTGCTGACGGCGCTGATTCTGGGTCTGATGACCGCAATCAGCCCGTGTCCCCTTGCCACGAATGTTGCGGCTATGGGATTTATCGCCAAAGACCTTGAGCAGCCGCACATGGCCTTGAGCAGGGGAATTCTCTACTGTCTCGGGCGCATGTTCAGCTATACGGCATTGGGCATTGTATTGATCAGTATCATAAAAGGCGGCAGCAGCGCGTTCGGGGTTCAAAGCTTCGTGGCAGGTTGGGGAGGGAAACTGATCGGACCTCTGATGCTGCTTGTGGGCCTTTTCATGCTTTTCGGACATTACATCAAATTGAAAGGCTTCGGCTATAGCGGAGACGGCCGCCGTATCGCATCAAAAGGAGGATGGGGAGCATTTGCCCTCGGGGCCTTGTTTGCAATGGCATTCTGCCCGACCAGTGCCGTGTTCTACTTCGGGATGCTGATACCGATGAGTGCCACCGCTTCGTCAGGCTGGCTTCTCCCTGTTGTCTTTGCCATCGCTACGGCATTGCCGGTCGTGATTGTTGCGTGGATATTCTCATTCAGCGCTGGCAGCATCGGCAGGTTCTATAACAGAATGGCAGTATTCCAGAAGTGGATGAACCTCATTGTAGGGATCATCTTCGTCGGCATAGGTATATATTATTCAATCATGACCTTTATATAGAAAGATACTATGATACAATCATTTGCGGACTGGCTTGTATATGGAATCTTCGGCCTGGATTCAGCCACGAAGATAGGACAGGCCGTCAATTTTTTCTTCTACGATTCACTGAAGATTCTCATCTTACTGTTCCTGATAAGTGCGGTGATGGGCGTAATCAATGCATATTTCCCGATTGACAGGCTCAGGAACTTTCTGCAGAGCCACAAACTCTATGGGCTAGACTACCTGTTGGCGTCGCTGTTCGGTGCCATCACGCCATTCTGCTCGTGCTCGAGCATTCCGCTTTTCATCGGTTTCGTCAAAGGTGGCATTCCTCTGGGGGTGACATTCTCGTTCTTGGTCACATCTCCGCTGGTCAATGAGGTGGCTGTGGCAATGTTCCTGGGTGTATTCGGAGTGAAGGTGACGGCAGTATATGTGCTGTCAGGTATTGTCCTTGGCACGATTGGCGGAATTGTCCTCGGTAGATTCCGTCTGGAACGATTCCTGTCGCCATGGGTAATCCAGATTCAGCAGCAGAGCATCGCGGAGACCCAGGCATGGATTGCAGACAATACCTCATTCTGGAAGCGTCTGCCGGATATCCTGAAAGACAGCTGGAGCATAGTCAGAGGCGTTATCATCTATGTCCTTATAGGAATCGCGATAGGTGCAGGCATCCACGGATTCGTTCCTGAAGGATTCTTCAGTGGCGCTTTGGGTTCAGGCAAGTGGTGGACAGTCCCTCTGGCCGTGGTGCTGGCAGTGCCTATGTATTCCAACGCTGCCGGCATCATCCCGCTTGTCGAGGCATTTGTGCAGAAGGGAGTCGCACTGGGTACCGCAATATCGTTTATGATGGCTGTTGTTGGCCTGTCCCTCCCGGAGGCTACGATGCTTAAGAAGGTTATGACCTGGAAACTCATCGGCATCTTCTTCGGAACGGTTACACTATTCATCATCCTGAGCGGATGGGTGTTCAATATTACCTTGTAATTTTGTAAAGAATTCTGCGTATCTTTGCTTGAATATCAAGCAGATACGCAGAGAACTTTACAAAAGTATTTACTTGACATAAAATAATTTATGTAAATCTTTACGTAACTTCGTCAAGTCCGAGGGACGGATCCGATTAATTATATAAGCTGAATTTATCTTTTAGATCGCATGATATGAAGTCCTACGCTCTATTTCAACAATATATCTGGCTGGTGAACACCATCCATAAAGCCGAAAGGATTACCCTCGACGAGATCAACCAGCGCTGGCTGGAGACCGAAATGAGTGAAGGGGTTAGCATCCCTCGCAGTACCTTCAATCGTCACCGGGATGCCATCCTGGATATGTTCGGCATCATCATTGAGTGCGACAAGAAGGACGGATTCCGGTACTATATCGACAATGTGGATGTGCTGGAAGAGGATACCATCCAGAATTGGATGCTGTCGACCCTGTCGGTCAATAGCATCCTCGCTGAAAACAAGGGTGTACATAACCGCATAGTTTTGGAGCCCATTCCGTCTGATGGGGAAAATCTACATCTGTTCATTGAGGCGATGAAACGCAATGTTCGGATCAAGGTTGTATACCGGAAGTACGGAGTGGAAGAGCAGTCAGAAATGCTTGTGGAGCCATTCTTCGTAAAGCTCACTAACAAAAGGTGGTATGGCATTGTTCGGAAGCCCATCGAGGACGGATGGATGTTTGTTCTGGCCTTCGATCGTGTCCTTTCCCTGGAGCTCACAGACGAGAAGTTCAAATACCCGAAGGGCTTCGACCCTGTTGGATTCTTTAGGAACAACTACGGAATTCTGTGGGTAGAGGACACTCCTGTGGAGAAGGTGACTATCCGGGCCTACGGAAAGCAGGTTTATTACCTTCGGGATTTGCCGCTCCATCATAGCCAGGAGGAGGTGGCAACCGAAGATGATTATTCCGACTTTGAGCTTACCCTGCGACCGACACCAGACTTCTACACTCCGCTACTATCCAGGGGACCGCTCATCAAAGTGCTGAGTCCGCAGTGGTTGGCTGATGAGATTAAAAAACAGCACCTTGAGGCCGCAAAATTGTACGAAGAATAAAAAAGTTTGAGTTGTATCACATTTTGGTACAGCCCTGCTTTATATTTGCTACCGAACTAAGAGATTAACGCCATGAAAAAGGTTAACAAGAAGATTACTCCGGCTTTCGTCACCGAACTTTCCCGGTGTGAAATCTTCGTATTCGGTAGCAACCTTGCCGGGCATCATGGAGGAGGCGCAGCCCGGATTGCATTTGATAAGTTTGGTGCAGAATGGGGTAACGGAGTAGGGCCGCAAGGACAGTCCTATGCCATACCCACTATGCAAGGGCCAGTGGAAACCATTAAGCCCTATGCGGATGATTTCATTGCATATGCAAAAGAGCATCCGCTGAATCGATTCCTCCTTACCAGAGTCGGCTGTGGCATAGCCGGATTCACCGACGAGGAGATTGCCCCTTTGTTTGTAGAGGCTCTTGATATCCCCAACATCTCCATTCCGGAGGAGTGGCTTCCCATCATGATAGCCGAACCCCATCGCATTGAAAACAAAGATGTAGAGGAGCCCAAAGTCGTGGATGAACAAATTCTCCAGGAGCTTTGCATCAAGTACAAGTATGTGATCGGATCTGGTGTTCTTACTGAAATGCCCAAGATCCGCATCAGGTATATTTCCTCAGATGGCAAGATGCGTTTTGCTAATTTTGGGAACTATTTCTTCTATGGGCAAGAGTTGTTCGTCTTTGATTACGACGAGATATGGGCTCAAGAACATAATCAGGGAGTCGTGCTGGATTACTTCCATGACGAGTGTAACGGACGTGGTTATGCCCATCGAGTTACTTTTGCTGGAGTACGAACTGGTCTGAAAGACTCACATGGCGATGATATCTACACTGGTGATGTTATCGAGATATGGCGAGGAGACTCCTGTTATATCTTTGCCTTCAGTGCTTTCGGAGCGGGTGAAGGGAATGAGCGCTATGCCTTTGTCCTTGATAACCATTGTCTCACCGTAGACAAATGCGACTCTACCCTTATTGCTGGTACTGTGTTTGACTTGGAGCAGGAACTTGATTGGCCCAAACCCCTCAATGCTCGTTGCTCAGAATATAACAATGGAAAATGAGCATAGAGGAACGCATACAGCAGCTTGAAGCCAACAGTGGGGGCTTCGATATAGGAGACCTTTTGGAAAAGCACTTTTTCCAAAGGAATGGACAAGATCCAATTTCCGGTGAACCGTGGGCAGAGAACGATGAAGAGTTGGCTCACTTCAAAGCTCACCACGAATGGGAATCCGATGGTAAGCCTACGGGAATTAAGGACGATGCTGAGTTTTATGCAATTCAGCGGGCAGTTTATAAAGAGGTCATATATCGTGTAGAGAACGATAAACTGGATTACAAAGCGATTGCCTCTCGCGTTTATGGCTTCCTGAAAACTCTTCCAAACGGAACCGAACTCTCTACACACGAGGCCGTAGATAAGGCTCTCGGAACACCGGAAGTTCAATATAAAGACTACAGCGGTTATACATATTTCTACGGAGGTACAATCGTCAAGGAGGATGACTTCTGGGACATCCATTATGCCCTGTTGGGGAAAATCGGCATGGGTCATAAATACGAAGCCGACTTTTCCAAGTACGAAGACCAGAACGTCGGCCTGCCTTATAACATTCCATTTGTTTTCAAACTAAAACGTAAATAACTATGGCAATTCTTACAATCAGCAAACTGCTAAGTGAAGCGGGCCTTGATATCACAAAAAAGATTAAGCTTGTGCGGCATAAAGATAGCCGTAAGGAGCAGTTGATTGAAGGGATACCCGTTGTTGGTAATCCCTATGAGTGGTACATCAAAGACCGTCAGACATTCATTAATTATCAGGGCGAACAAAGCGAAGATCGCTTCAAGGATGTAGATTATATCGTCTCTTTCATAGGAGAGGAAGGAACAACCGCCAGAATGGTTGGAGTGTATCGCATTCTCGGTCTCGACGAGGAGAAAATGAAAAGGATTGCCAATGGTCGATTCTTCTATAGGATGGAGGAAGTTTCCGGATTCGATGAACTCAATGAGAGGGTTATTATCGACTGGGGCAAGAGCGCTATCACATGGCATCAGTGGCTTCACAAGAACGACAAAGAGGTGGTTGCCATTGAACGCAAGGGCATCGACTGGGTTTGCCCAGATTACGAAGAGATCATGCTCTCCTACGAACAGTTACAGCGAGTTTTCAATGACCAGATCAGCGTTTGGAAAAATAAACTCAGTGCCAGCAACTGCATCTATGTCATATCTGACAGCAAGTCAGGAAACCTTTATGTGGGCTCGACTTACAACCGAGAAGGCATCTGGGGCCGTTGGAAGGACTATGCGGCCACCGGGCATGGCGGTGATGTAGAACTCGTCAAACTGCTTGAGGCCGATCCGGAATATGCAAAGAAGTATTTTACATGGGCAATTCTCCAAGTTCTCCCTCTGGGCATTCAGGATGAAAAAGCAATCTCCATCGAAACTCTCTGGAAGAATAAACTCGGACGCACGGCCTGTGCATTGAATAGGAATTAAAACCTGGTGCTATGAAGATACAGCTTATCGGATTTGATTATAACCTTAATCCAAATCATAAACTTGATTTAGTAAGGGAGATCATCAATGGCTCAGATGCGGATTTGGTTTTATTTCCCGGTCACACTCTGAGGAACTACGATGACTTGGAGTATTTGGAGGGTGAGATTACAAATACCAAATCGACAGTTGTCTTAGAGATAGAAGACACATGCCCTACGAGCTGCCTTCATCTCCATAACGCGCTATTCCTGATAAAAGAAGGTGAATCTGAAGAGATGTTCACCAGTCAGATTTTCGCAACGGCGGAAGATATCAACGGCTTTGATATTCTGATGGAAAAACTGCTGGATGAGATTCCTCGTAGGCAGTTCGAGTGTTGTGGTAAACGCTTCACCGTCCTCTTGTGCGGGGAAACGGCTCTATTGGCAAGTACAAAGGCCGAAGGCTATAAGGCCAGCTTCCGTTTCAAGAGCAACCAGAAGTTGAACAAGCGTTACGAGCAGCTACTTGCATCGACAGATGTTTTCTTAAACCCGATTCATGACCTTCAAGGGGAGCAGGGGGTTATGGCACAAAGGCGAGCCACCTTCAGTGCTGATGGACGTTACTACATGTCAACATGTGCATTGAATGAAGAAATGTTGGGAAAATTCACCAGCAAGCGCATCCAATATATCTGCCATGACGGAGAGGAGCTTACAGTCAAGCCAGATATCCATGATGATGACGGGTATGTCTCCAGAATCATCGAAATAAAGTAAAAAGTTCGAGGTTGTATCACGCTATGGTACAACCTCGATTTAATTTTGCTTTCAGAGAGTTGAACAACTAAAGTGCATGCCCTATGAAAGCAAAAGAAAACAGACCCGTCAAGAAAGTCCATCTGACGAATTTCCACATTGCTGGTTTCGGTTTCTGGGATGGCCCAGAAGCCTTTGAGCAGCTGAAAATCGGCACCAGGCTTGACCTTGTCAGAGAGCCGGATAACAAGTTCGATGCTTATGCAGTGGCCATCTATCATGGCGACTTCAAACTTGGTTTTATCCCACGTGGAGAGAATCATGATATCTCCAAGTACCTGGATATGGGACTCGATGACATTTACGAAGTCCGCATCCAGCGTATTTCCCCGGACGCTCATCCGGAGAATCAGATTGAAGTCATCGTTTATATCAAGAACCAGAACAAGGAGTAAGGCTATGGCATCCATCTACACCATCCGTTGCCCCAAGTGCGGCAAAGAGTATGAAGTCATGAAGGGTATCCTCATGAGCGAGGAGGATCTTGATCCCATGCCCAAGGAGCGCGAGTTTGAGACTCCGGTCAAATGCCCCAAGTGCGGATTTGAATTCTCTCTTCAGGACGAGAACTATAAGGATAGTTTTATGCTGTCAATGCTCGCAGACTAAAAGATGAGAGAAAACCCTAAACTTACTCCTCGCACCAAGGATCAAGTTCTCGGCTGCATGGTCGGCGGAGCTGTAGGTGATGCCCTTGGCTATGCAGTGGAATTCAGCTCCTATGGATCCATCGTTAAGCAGTACGGCGAGAAGGGCATCACGCGCTATGCCCTGGACAGGCATGGCCTTGCCCAGATCTCCGATGATACCCAGATGTCTTTGTTTACAGCTGCAGGAATCCTCCTGGGGATGACTCGCGGATACATGCGGGGCATCATGGGCCGCATCGACACATACTGCCGTTTCACTTATTTGGACTGGCTTCACACGCAGGAGTGGACTTCCCGGCATGAAGATGCCCGCGTTGATTCCTGGCTAATGGATGTGCCGGAGCTGTATTCCCGTCGCGCACCTGGTAATACCTGTCTGTCGGCACTGCACTCCATCGAGGAGGGAAAGGAACCGAGGAACAACAGCTGCGGATGCGGTGGTGTGATGCGGACGGCTCCGCTGGCGCTTCTTAATCAGCTGCATGGTTATTCCAATGGAGACAAGCTCTATTGCGATATGTGCGCTGCAGAAGCTGCCCGGATTACTCACAAGCATCCTCTTGGCTTTATCCCGTCGGCCATCTTGAACGATATGCTGATGCAGATTCTGGAGGGTATCGAGGGTAGGGAACAGCGACCGGAATACTTTGTTGAGCAGGCTTTGCTACGTTTGCCGGAGATCGTATCAGAGGTGGATGAGGGCAAGAAATACGGTGAGCTCTGGCCGGAGGAGATTAGGAAACAGAAAAGGCTTATTACAAAGGCGCTGGATCTGGCTTATTCCGATGTCGAAGACCACTACGCCATCGAGTCCATCGGGGGTGGTTGGACTGGCCATGAAGCACTGGCCATCGCCATCTACAGCGCCACCAAGCACCGGGATTCCTTTAAGGATGCCATCGTCAGCTGCGTTAACCATTCCGGAGACAGCGATTCCACCGGATCCATCTGTGGGAATATCATGGGAGCCCTTCTGGGCCGCAGCGCTATCCCTGCACACTTCACCGACAATCTGGAGCTCCGGGATGTGATCGAGGAGATGGCCGAGGATCTCTACACCGGATGCATTATCAGCGAATACAACCATTACGGCACTCCGGAAATGGCTCGTTGGGATACAAAGTATTGCTGCCAACACTGGGAGCCAAAGAAATGACGAAACAACATCCATCCTGGGAGGGCATTGTACCTTGTTTTGAATCCGGTCGGGAATACCTCGACTGGATTCAAAACTGGATGGAATGGGAAGGCTCGGTCCCCGCAGACTATGAAGCTTATTTCCTTGAGTTGGGGAGTGCGGTGCGGCATTACGGGTATGAACGACCTATTCCGGAGAAGAAAATGTGCAAAGCTCTGGAGCGCTCTCAGCGCACAGGAGAGATGATAGATGTTGTTCCAGATCCGGAGTTCCTTCCCGGAGGGGCAAGGGCTAATCAGTGCGACGGCTGGACCTACCACATAGAATTCCTTTCCAGGGAGGAGTACTTCAAGAGAAGGCAAGAAGATGAGGATCTGATTCATCGAGACAAGGCATAATGATGACTCCAGGGGAAGATTCGTTTCCGGTGATTCCTTTGCCTACAGAGGAACCGGATTATATCAAATACGGACGCAGATACCAGCGCCCTTATTATAAGCGCTCTGAGAAGAGCCCAAAGGACGAGTATAGTGTGGTTGTCCACCCGGACCGGGAAAGTGCTTTAAAAGCAGCGAAAAAAGCTGTAAAACAGAATCGCGGCCGATACTTTGGAAGGGCAAGCGATCCGGCCATCCAGGATGCCTTCAATGTCTATGAAGATGGCAAGATTGTCGAACAGCATCGGGTTTCAGGAGACTCGCAGAAAGAGCAGAAATAACTTGATATAACGGAAAAGAGTAACCATATTTGTCGTGAGATGATATACCCACATTCCGTAGCTCTTTGACAGTCAAAAGGTCGTAACTTTCTCGTAACCCTTTTATAAAAATTGCCCCTCCAGGTATCTGGAATAGGCGAGATATATGTTCACTTGGCGAATCGAACCAGGCGATTTTTCTTGCAAAACGACATTATTCGAGGTAATTCGGCAGTAACCATTTGCAGTGTAGGGCACTTACTGGTCACACCCTGGTTACATCCTGGCCACATTTGAATGAGTTTTCCGCGAGGCTATAATAGGCCCGCCGGAGCCCCAGAAACGGGGTGCAAGTGTTTGTGTTTGAAAGGGTTACAAACGTAACTAAAAGAAAATCAAGGACTTGAGTTTTGCCTCAAATCCTTGACCTTGTGGAGCATGGAACAAGCAGAACTTCCGGACAGCTACCTCGCGGTGGACGACACCGAAGTCGGCTCCGGCAGCCGGATTCCGCTTTGGCTGTTCGGATTCATGTATTAGACGATGAGCATCCTCAAGCTCAAGCAGGAGAGCCCATCGTCAGAAAGCACATCTAAAAGTTGATCAGCCAGTCCCAGCAAGGCATCAACTTCACGGTTCAAGGTCACATCCGATTTGTCGATAGAATAAGAAACCTGTATTGCCAATTCTTCTTCTGGGATATAGAAGTCAACCTCAACATTCTGGTTATAGAAAAAGACACGCTCATTATCGCAGTCATTTCCATATTTGCGGAAAAGAGCAACGGCAACCAGGTTTTCCAATAAAGTAGTTGTCGGAATGGTTATTTTGCCGCCTATTCCGGACAAAACTTTAGAGAGTCTCGAATTTCACGACGATTGTCCAGAAGACTCTGTTTAAGTAATGCTTTGTTAACCACAATTATTAAAATGCCATTTTAAATATATACACAAAAGTATAAAATATCAATTAAAGAACAAAGCATTTATCTACAAGAGATGACTTTCCAGCGGACCCGCCAGATTCCGTCGTTGAAGTCATGACTGATTATCTTGAATTCGCCGACTTCCGAGGTGTCCGATACATGAGCGCCGATGCACGCGCAATCGTCATAGTCTCCAATGCTGACAATTCGTAAAGTATCAGAGGCATCATCAGGCAACTTGCTCAGGTCCACAATCCCGGCGGCATCTTCTTTCGAAACGAAATGTATCGTCACGGGCAATGCTGCATTGATAATTTCATTGACCTTAGCCTCGATTGCAGCCACCTGCTCGTCCGTAGGGCAGGTGTCAAGGATATAGTCGCATTTGCTTTTCTTCCGCTCGACATGGGCATTGCGCGAACGCGGGCATCCGAACATGTTGACCATCGTGCGGTTAAGGATATGTTCTGCCGTATGCGCCGGCTCGTATTCAGCCTTGTTATGGGCATTCAATATCGGTTCTTCCATAATTTTTTCCATTTACCGCGAAGATAGCATTTTTTTGCAGGTTTCAAATACTTCCGAATTTTGAAATTATCATATAATTGATTAACTTCGGGAGTATTAACTAATAATCTATTATATTATGCCAAAAGATCTGATGAAGTATGAATGCCTCAGATGCGGATGGATTTATGATCCGGCTGAGGGTGATCCCGATGGCGGGATAAAACCTGGTACACCTTTCAAAGATATCCCGAATTCGTGGAAATGCCCGGTATGCGGCGCATCGAAATCCGATTTCGCTCCATATCCGGAAGACTGATAAACTCAAGAAAGTCGATCGCGCCATGCGGTCGACTTTCTTTATGTCCGTCTTACAAAATGTCTAAATCTGTCTTACAAAATGTTCAAATCCATGCAAAATTAATAAAATCCTCATTATTGCATGAGGTCACTTTTGCGGCATTTGATTATCTTTGTATGATGTCCGTCATTAACGCCATGCGGACATATTTAATCAAACAAAACATTCATCAAACAATAACCGAATGACACAGAAAGGAATTTTCAGGAACACAATCGGAGCATTGACATTGACATTGTCGATGGGAATCATTGCAGAAACGGCGGCTTATGCGGATGAGGGCATGTGGCTTCCGTCGCTGATTTCGCAGAGGATCGGGGACATGCAGAGCAAGGGATTCAGGCTCTCGGCAGAAGACATTTACAGCGTGAACCAGGCATCATTGAAAGATGCGGTCGTGCTTTTCGGGCGCGGATGCACGGGTGAAGTCATTTCAGCGGAAGGACTGCTTCTTACCAACCACCACTGCGGATACGGCCAGATCCAGAAGCACAGCAGCGTCGAACACGACTACCTGCGGGACGGATTCTGGGCAATGAGCAGAGAGGAGGAACTGCCGAACAAGGGGCTCAGCGTGAGTTTCCTGGAAAGGATGGAAGACGTCACTTCCGTGATTCTCGAAGGATATACCCCGGAATTGACCGAAGCGCAAAGGGACTCCATCGTAAATGTCAATTCCAAGCAGCTCATAAAAGAGGTAACTGCTGATGGAAAGGGACTTAGGGCTACTGTCGAGTCATTGTACTACGGAAACCAGTATTTCCTGTTCCTCTACCGCGAATACGGCGATGTCCGCTTGGTAGGTGCTCCGCCTTCATCCATCGGAAAGTTCGGCGGTGACACGGACAACTGGATGTGGCCGCGCCACACGGGCGACTTCTCGATTTTCCGCATCTATGCAGACAAGGACAACAACCCTGCGGAATATTCCGAGGACAATGTTCCGTACACACCTAAGAGATTCTTCAAGATTTCTCTCGGAGGCGTCCGGGAAGGCGATTTCACATTCGTGTACGGATTTCCGGGAAGGACCCGGGAATATATCATGTCAGAGGGCGTGAGATATGTATCGGAGATTTCCGACCCTGCAAAGATAGCACTGAGGACAATGAGGCTCGACACCCAGAAAAAATACATGTCCGAGAGCCAGAAGGTCAGAATCCAGTACTCTTCCAAGAATGCCGGCGTGGCCAACGCGTGGAAAAAGTGGCAGGGCGAGATGAAGGGAATCAACCGTCTGGGCACTGTCGCTGCCAAACAGGAATACGAAAAGAGATTTGCCAAGTGGGCCGAGGGGACGGAATACAGCACCATACTGCCACGTCTGGATTCATTGTATGGAGCATTGGAACCTTATACTTTCGCCAGGGAGTATTACAGCGAGACGGCCGCGTCCGTGGAGCTTTGCAGTTTCGCGGGAGCGGTAGCGAAGAAGCTTGCCGGCGGCGACAATGAAGGGGCGGCAGCCTTGTCGGAGGCATTCTACAAGGATTATTACCTTCCCATCGACAAGGAATCTTTCGTGGCGACCATGAGCGCATTCGCTAAAGATGTTCCCGAAAAGTTCCATCCGGAATATATGAAAGAAGAGCTGGCGAAATACGGAAGTGTAAGCAACTGGGCAGATGCATTGTTCGGAGAATCCATCTTCACGGATGCGGACAAGGTTGCGAAACTGGAAGCAGCAGATTCGGCAGCCATGTATGCGGATCCGGCGGTAAGGTTCGCCAATGAATTCAGGAAATGGTATGCAAGCGACGTCTACCCTTACGAGAAACGCCTGAACCGTGAAATCACTCTGCTTTACAGGGACTATATGAGAGGTCAGATGGAGTTTGAGCCGAAGAAAGCATTCTTCCCGGATGCAAATCTCACATTGAGAGTAGCTTACGGAAGCATCAGCGGCTACTCCCCTGCCGACGGGACATATTACAAGCCGCAGTCGACGCTCGAAGGAATAATGGAAAAGGACAATCCGGAGATTTTCGACTATGACATTCCACAGCGGCTGCGCGACATCTATGCGGCCAAGGATTACGGGCAATGGGCGATAACCGGGGACAATGGAAAGAAGACAGTTCCGGTATGCTTCATCGCCACCAACCACACCTCGGGAGGCAATTCCGGAAGTCCGGTGATAAACAAGGACGGCAACCTGATCGGTCTGAATTTCGACCGCGTATGGGAAGGCACGATGAGCGACATCGAATTCGACCCGAACTATTGCCGCAACATCTCGCTTGACATCCGCTATGTCCTGTTCACCATAGACAAGTTGGCCGGCGCAGACCATCTGCTGAAGGAAATGGTGTTCGTGAATTAGGGATTCATGGGCTGCCACAGCCACATGGTTACGAACACCTGCGGCTGTTGCGGATTTTTACGCCTGAAATGGCGTCTGAAATGCTGGGATATTTGATTTATGACGAATGAATCTGTCGATCAGTGCGAGTAATGTGCAAACTCTGACTGCAGAATATCCGAGACCATCTTTTTGGCATCATCGAATGTAAACTGCTGATAAATTATATGTATATTCTGCAAATCAATGATATGTGAAGCCATTAACTTGAACACGGCTAGTTTATCATCGTCAAACGAAAAGATGCTTAATATCTTCGCGCATTGATTGCATGAGTAATAGCAGCCAAGGCTGGCCACTTCTATCAAATCCTTCTTGTCTTTATCGAAGCTGGCATCGGATACTTTTTTATATAAAGTGGCAAAGTCTCTATCGTTCAGCCCGTGCAGTCCATGCGGATATACCTGCTGATTTATTCTTGGAACGCCATTGGAGTAAACCTGAGAATTGATTTCTTCCTGCCGGTTGGACTCAATTGTCCGTTCGTCACATCTGACGACTTTACCAGTCATATCGAACATTACATAAATCCTTACGTTTGAACCACCCACAAACGGTCCGCGCCATTCTTCATACATCCAGATGTCGCCGAATTCATCGAAACTGGATGTCAACGGGGTACCAAGCAAAGCTGTCACTTGCTGTTTGGTCATGCCGCGTTCTATGACAGGTTTTTTAATTCTCGCGATTGCAGAGATACTGAAGGTCAGCATAAGAATGCATGCGACCATTGCTGCCGTCAATTTATTTCTGTTCATAATCAATTGGTTTTCGGATAAGAATCAATGTTGTACGCAGACTCGATAAGACAATCATCATGCCATGGTCGGAGTAATCTTCATGTATTCTGATATTCGACTGGACACATGGATACGGAAGATTTACTTGATGCCGTCAATAATGCCAACCTCAGAACCAAATCGAGAGCGTTCCGGAGGCGGTGTCGTGCAAAGGAGATAATGACGGAGTCAATATGAGAGCAGCGTCAAGCGTCATGTGCCAGAAGCCCGGCTGAAACACCTGCATTGACAAGCCATGGAAGGCTGCGGCGGCCTGAGCCATAATCCGGCGACGTGCCGAAATTCTTCAACTGGTCATCCATCCGCAGGGAGCGCGGTCTGGACTATCCCTTCGCAAGGACATTTCAGTTCGCATTATCGCTAAACATCTGACAATATGACAAATAGGCACATATCTGGTTTTATCATAGTTCATCTGACATCTTCTTGCAGTTTTCTTGACATTGACAAAAAGCATTGACCTGATATATAGGGACTCGGATGTGCGTGCGCGTACACAACTGGGCGGGCAAACACGGAGAAGCGGCCAAGTACGCTGAAGCGGTATTGGAGGGTGATATCCAGTTCACTCGGGACGAGCAAGTGAAAAGCCTTTTCAAGGGATATCTGGCAAACAGGGAGTGCATCTTCGGACTGCATGCTCCGAACATGTATCTGGACGTGCGGAGCAACCTCTACCCCACCAGACTTACTGAGTCAATGTTGATGGTACGTGACAATTACCAGACGCTGTTCGAAGTCCCTACATTCACTTCCACAAACAATGATTACCGGTATCAGGCATGTTTCGCCAAGAGGACTTGGACGAAGAGTGTGACGGCGAGTATTACAAAGAACGCTACGATGCCAAGACGCTATCCATCGCTGCGGAAAATGCCGATGAAGAGAGCGAGATGAAGGCTTCACTGTTCATCTACGGCATTGCTGGCGATGCTTCCGCCAAGCTTTTGTTCAAGGACGACAAGGTCGGCGGCTCTGTCAAGGATCTCATCTATAAAGGAAACGGACGCGAGTACGAGAGCATACCGTCAAAGACAGCTAAACTACTCATTTAGAGTGCTGATTTACGGCGGGGTATGGTCAATGACTTACTGAACGTTAATAATTTTGCATGTTTTTTGCATCACCAATACGGCTCCGCGTGTGCGGGGTCGTAATTTTTAACTGGTTATGATGAAGAGAATTATGCCGCTCTGTGCGCTGGTGTGCGCATTGGCGTTTTCGGTATCCTGCAACAAGGACAATGCCGACAAGATTGATTGGAAAGAAATACCAAGTGAGATAATCACCGCCGAAAGCGGGAATGCAGTGATTACTGTCAATGAGGTGCCTGCGAAGATAGGCTATGCCAAAATTTCAGCAAATTCTGACAATGCGACATTGACATTGAACAATGTCATTCCCGGCTACCGCAAGGTGGAAATGGGCATTGACCTCAAATCGGCCGGCGAGGGGGAATGGTCTTTCAGCGGACAGACTTCTCTTACGGCGAGCCCGTCGATGGTGACGTTGTTCTCGGTCGAAGCCCGTCCGACAATCTACGAGATTTCATCCGAAGGCAAGATTACCTCTGAGGGAAAAATAACTGTCGTGGTGACGACAAAGGTTTCGGAGGAGGCTCAGGCCGGATTGGCCGGAACATGGAATCTTCTCCGCACGGCAGCCCCTGGAGCCAACTTGCTTCCGTCTAAGTATCCGATGCAGGTAACATGGGCAGCAGACGGAGAATATGCCGCAAAGGCAGCAAATCTTTCTGTGGCATTGAGCCTTATGGGGAGCTTGGATATCGCGGACAGATTCAACAGCATGACATTCCATGAGGACGGCAATGTCACCGCGGAATACAAGGAGTCAGATTCTGAAGGCAAGGGAGATTTCCAGATGCCTGATGTCCAGACGCTTCTGAAGGCGCTTATCGGACCTGACGGAAAGTATCATTTCAATGCTGGCCCCAACACTGAATGGATTTCCCTGCCTAAAGCAAATCTTGCTTTCTGGTATGCTCTCCAAGGTTATTGCTACATTGTCCCGAATCTGGCTGCATCGGCTGAGAATGGCGACAACACGAATGTCCTGGATATTATGAAATCTCTCGGCAGTCTCAAAGACCTTGGTGTAGATATAACCATTCTCCTGCCCCAGATACAGGAAATGATGAAATATGGTCTCCGGTTCAAATATTCTGAGGAGGACGGTTCTCTCGAACTTTACGCAGACAAGGAAATGTGCGATCCGGTCGTCAATGCCTTGCTCCCTGCCCTTCCGAATCTGGATAAGGTCCTTGCCGAAATGGAAAGCAATCCGGACCTTTCAGCAGAAGAAAATGCCGAGTTGCTCGCCCTCAAGCAGGTCATGAAAGCCCTCGGATTCGAGAAGCCGTCAGACTTCGTCCCTCTCTGGCAAAACACCCGGACATTCAGGATTTCAATTAATCTGGTGAAGGCTTGAGGCTTTTGTCCCGCAAAAACGTTTTAAGCGGTACAAACCGGTGATTTTTTGCCGCTTTGTACCGCTTAAACGTTTTATCTGGAACCAAATCGTACGAACCGGTTCCGGCAGGCCTTAGCACAAGACCTTGTCAGTCACAGCAACTTGATTGCGATATGGGCGCAGGCCTCAGCATCGGCCAGGGCATGATGGTGATTGGTCAGGTCATAACCGCAGGCTGCGGCAACCGTCTGCAGCTGATGGTCAGGCAGACAGCAGCCGAAATGATTACGGGAGGCAGAAAGGGTATCATGGAACTCATATTCAGGATAATCCATCTGATACACTTTGAAAACCTCTCTCAGACATCCTTCATCGAACCGGCTGTTGTGCGCCACAAGCGGAAGGCCCTCAATCTTCGGAACTATCTTCTCCCAGACATACGGAAAAACCGGAGCATCTTCAGTATCTTCTTCGGTCAGCCCGTGGACTTGCTGGCAGAACCACTTATAGTATTCCGGCTCCGGATGTATCAGACTATAGAAAGAGTCCACGATTTGACTGTCACGGACAATCACCACCCCAACGCTGCACACGCTGGAGCGGCACTCATTGGCCGTCTCGAAATCAATCGCTGCAAAATCTGTCAAACTCTACTTATTTTTGTCAATGCAAATGTATGAAGATTCGCCGAAAAATACTGGCAGTAAGAATCATTATAATTGTGATTGACAAAATATGGGAGAATTTGTATTTTTGCATTGTTACTACATAAGAATGAAATCATGAATCCTATTTTGGCGACACTTCTGATACCATTTCTCGGCACTGCATTAGGGGCATCTTTCGTATTTCTCATGAAGCGCGACATGCCGGCATTGATGCAAAAGTTCCTGTTGGGGTTCGCGTCAGGCGTAATGGTTGCGGCATCGGTATGGTCATTGATAATCCCGGCCATGGATATGGGCGAGGGCCCCGCTGCTGTAGTGCCTCCTACCATTGGCCTGCTCGCAGGCTTCGCCTTTCTGCTGATCATCGACTACATCACGCCGCACATTCACATCAGCGGAGAAGCGGAGGGGCCCCGAAGTCGCCTGTCTAGAACCGCCAAACTGGCATTGGCAGTAACAATTCACAATTTCCCGGAGGGAATGGCTGTCGGAGTCGCGCTTGCCGGGGCCCTTACGGCAGATTTCAATATTGCCGGAGCTCTTGCCCTTTCATTGGGAATCGCAATCCAGAACATTCCGGAAGGAGCGATTATATCAATGCCACTGCGCGCGGCCGGAAACTCACGCTGGAAATCCTTCTGCATAGGGACATTGAGCGGAATCGTAGAACCGATAGGCGGCGGTCTCGTATTGCTTTTGGCGACGTCAATTCTCGGCATCATGCCATACATGCTGGCTTTTGCAGCAGGAGCCATGCTCTATGTGGTGGTAGAAGAACTGGTTCCCGAATACTCCCAGGGTGAGCACTCCAACATTGGCACAATAGGATTCGCTCTTGGCTTTGCCCTTATGATGGTTCTGGATGTAGTCCTGGGATGAAGTGTTTGCTGCAGGCAATATTTATGACGATTACTTATTTGCGTATTCCGAGGGCTTTCAGCACGAGGCCTTCCATAACTGCATATCCTTCAGCATTCGGATGCACAGTATCACCGGAATAGACTGCCGGCATCTTACCGTCAGCATCTGCAAATGCCTCATAATAGTCAATGACCTTGATTCCTGCCTCACGAGCATATTCTTTCAGCATTGAATTGAACGCCTGAACATCCGGCAGCGGATTTTCGATTTCCGGTCTCCAGCTGAATTTATAGGATGGGAGCAATGTACAGATGATCGGGCGGATTTTGTTTGCCTTGGCGATCTGGCACATTGACCTGATGCTTCCGAGCATCGACTTGAGATCCGGCGCATAGCCTGCGTTCTTGGCAATGTCGTTGATTCCGCAGAGTATCACCACGTACTTAGGCGCGAGTGAGACCACGTCCTGCTGCATTCTGACGAGAATCTGGGATGTAGTCTGCCCACTTATGCCGCGGCCTGCCAGATTGTTCTCCTTGAAGAAATCCGGATGCGTTTTCGGCCATGAGTCCGTAATGGAGTCGCCATACAGGACGGCAAGAGGTTTTTCTGACAATGCTGAGTTCGCTTCAGAGTATCTTCCGAACTGTGCCCAGTCCTGAGGGCGGTTCTGTGCCAATGCCAAATTTTTGTTCATGGACAACCAGTCAAGTCATTCCGTCCCGCGAAAACGTTTTAAACGGTACAATCCGGTGATTTTTTGCCGCTTTGTACCGTTTTAACGTTTTATCTGGAACCAAATCGCACGAACCGGTTCCGGCGGCCTTAGCATAAGACCTTGTCAGTCATAGCAACTTGATTGCAATATGGGCGCATATTCTTTAGGCTGATGCTATCGTTTATATGAACCGTCCGGTCGCGCTGTCCTTCGCTGCGCGGATCCGGTCCGGCGTGCCGGTCGCGACTATCCTTCCGCCTTCGGAGCCCCCACCGGGGCCCATGTCAATGATATAGTCGGCGTTGCGGATGACATCAAGGTCATGTTCAATGACAATGACGGTGGCGCCGTGGTCAATAAGGCTCTGGAATACATTCAGGAGCGTCATCACGTCTGACGGGTGAAGGCCGATGGTCGGTTCGTCGAACACGAAAACGGAATCGCCCTGTCCCCTGCCCATCTCGCTGGCCAGTTTAAGTCTCTGGGCCTCACCGCCGGACAGACTCGGGGTTTCCTCTCCCAATGTCAGATAACCGAGGCCCAGGTCACGCAATACCCTGAGTCGCTGGCTGATAAGCTTCAGGTCCGCACAGGCGTCAAGGGCGGAATTGATATCCATGTCCATCAGTTCCGGAAGCGAATGGAATTCTCCGGCGGAGTTCTCTCTCCTTATACTTCCTGCGATTTTCGAATATCTGGATCCACGGCAATCCGGGCACGGGATATCCACATCCGGAAGAAACTGCACATCAAGGCTTATCACTCCTGTGCCGTCACAAGTAGGACACCTCAACTTGCCTGTATTATATGAAAAGTCACCATCCTTGTAGCCGTACTTCTTCGCATCCGGAGTCTTGGCAAACACTTTCCTGAGTTCATCATGGACATTGGCATAAGTAGCTACGGTGGAACGGACATTGATACCGATAGGAGAAGCGTCGATGAGCTTGACCTGACGGATTCCGTCAGCCTCGATTGACTTCACGTGCGCCGGCAGATTGTGGCCTGAGATTTTTGCCTGCAAAGCGGGAATGAGGCTTTCCAGCACCATGGTGGTCTTTCCTGAACCGGAGACTCCGGTGACCACAGTAAGGCGTCCTTTGGGAATCTCGACGCTGAGCGGTTTTACTGTATGGATGGCATCGGTCGTCATCGTTATCTTCCCGTCATTGAACATGTCGGTGGCCTCGACCTGCTGTCTTACTTTAATGGAAGCCTTGCCTGAAAGGAACGGACCGATCTTCGATAGATCATTGGCCTCAATGTCATTGACAGTCCCCTGCGCCATCACCTTGCCGCCGTCCGAGCCGGCTCCGGGCCCCATTTCGATCATCCAGTCGGATTTGGCCAGGATTTGCGTGTCATGATCCACCAGCACCACAGAATTTCCGTCAGCGATCAAGTCATCCATCACACCGCAAAGGCCAATGATGTTCGACGGATGCAGGCCGATTGACGGTTCATCCAAGACGTACAGGACTCCTGTAGTGCGGTTCCGAACGGCTCTGGCAAGCTGCATTCTCTGCCGCTCCCCTGTCGAGAGAGTCGATGCCGAACGGTCCAGGGCCAGATAACCTATTCCCAAGTCCATCAACCGTTTAGCTGCAGCGAGAAAAGAATCGCAGATGCTTTTGGCCATAGGTTTCATTTCTTCCGGCAGCGAAGCGGGCACGCCTTTTACCCATTCTACACTCTCCGTGAGAGTCATCTTACATGCATCGGCCAGGGATATTCCCCTGAGCCTCGGCGCCCTGGCCGCGTCGGAAAGCCTAGTGCCTCCGCAGTCCGGGCAGACATTGAGCTTTAAAAACTTCTCAACCCTTTTCATGCCTTTCTCGTCCTTGACCTTCGCCAATGCGTTCTCAACAGTGTATGTGGCATTGAAAAAAGTGAAATCCAGCTCGGCCGCGTCATTGGAATTCTTGGCCTTGTAGAGTATGTGCTTTTTCTCGGCCGGACCATGAAGGACAATGTCTTTCTCCTTGTCTGTCAAGTCTTTGAAAGGGACATCGGTGCGTACGCCCATTGCCCTGCAGACATCCTTCATGAGCGACCACATCAGCGTGTTCCATGGAGCGACCGCCCCTTCGTCTATCGTAAGGTTCCCATCAGGGATGAGTGTGGATTCGTCAACTGTACGGACAGTTCCGGTGCCGTCGCATTTCCGACAGGCCCCCTGGCTGTTGAACGCCAAGTCTTCTGCTCCCGGAGGATAGAAATGCGCTCCGCACACGGGACAGACAAGATCTTTTCCTGCGGCTACCCGCAAGGAGGGTTCCACATAGTGTCCGTTGGGGCATCTGTGGCTGGCCAGCCTGGAGAACATAAGCCTGAGGCTGTTGAGCAGTTCCGTCCCCGTGCCGAAAGTGCTGCGTATGCCCGGAATTGCCGGTCTCTGATGCATTGCGAGAGCGGCCGGGAGATACAGCACCTCATCCACATCGGCTCTTGCGGCCTGCGTCATTCTTCTTCTCGTATATGTCGAAAGTGACTCAAGATAACGCCTTGAGCCTTCTGAATACAGAACTCCAAGCGCCAGCGAGGACTTTCCCGATCCCGATACGCCGGCAATTCCTACTATCTTTCCAAGCGGAATGTCAACATCAATATTTTTCAGGTTGTGCACCCTGGCGCCACGCACCAATATCTTATCCGGATTTTTCATTGACTCAAATAATTGCTGCCTTGAATTTAGCGAAAATAGCACAAACGACAAAAAACGGGTTGATTTAAAATTTTTTCGCTTATCCTGTGGTGAATTGCGAATCAAGTTCCGGAGTCTGCGGACAAAAATGAGCCGACCTCGTCAAAATTAGGTTCATACTTCATCTGGGATAGGCAGGGAGATATTTCCGCCGCCTTGAATAAATGGATGGAGGCTATTCCAGATGGAAACAAGGACACATTCGGGACGAACAACAAGAAGACGAACAAAAACAGTATTATTTCCCGTAGAGCAATTCCACGTCAGACTTGATAGCTTCCGGTGCGAAATCCGGAATGAACTTCCAGGAGCCAATGACATCAGGGTCTCCCACCACGGCAGGATCTATGGAACCGTATTTCTTGAGATAATGGTACAGGATTGTCCTGAATTCTGGCCCACGGTAAATAATCCTATCTGCTACAGACTGCGCATCCATAAGGCCGGCAGCCTTCAAAAGCCCACCAGCACCATCTGAACGGTATGAAGTCACAGCTACCGAATAATCTTTATCCATATCAAACGGACTACCGTCGGCCATACCGGAAATCGTCACCCGTGAGCCGTAAGGCTTAGTTACGTCCACGGTGTAGCAGATTCCCGCGGCAGAATCGAAATTGGCTGGACTTTTGGCAAGTTTCCACTTCATGCCGCCTGTGGAATAGTCCTTCGTCTGTTTGATCTTGAGAAGATGAGCACCTTCCGCCGGTCCCGGCACCGTGTTGATCCATGCCTCATAGCTTGCCTCAAGATACCGCAGGATCTCGGCGCCGGTCAAGCGCAGGACAATCAGCTTGTTGCCATAAGGATAGATCTTGCGGATATCCTGAAAACGCACCTCCCCGGCAGGAACCTTGCCGTCAATGAGAAGCGTCGCCGAAAGCGAGATGTCGACCGGCCAGGCGCTGAAAGCAAGGGCGTGAAGGAAGTTCATGTAGTCACACTGGCGATAATAGAACTCCCTGGACACCAAATCTTTCCGGACCACGCCTACATGGCTGACATTAAAGTCACGTACTTTCTCGTACTCAGGCTTGAAGGTCTCCTCCATGGCCGCGTCATAATCATCCACCATTAAGGATTTCACTTCGGCGGATAGCGTACGGCTGATTACCTTCCCCCCTTTCACGACAAGCTTGATATCGGCAAGACCCGCATACTGACCGGCCTTGCCGCAATCCAGCACGACGATGCTGTCAGTTTTCTGCACCTCGTTATAGTGATCGTGGCCTGTGACAAGTACATCGACTCCCTTTAGGTTGTTGAACAGGTCTAGCCCCTGCCTCTCAAGGTTCATTCCGTTACCCTTACCCATCGAAGTATGGGCTACGACGATTACGACATGGGGCTTCTCCTTGGATCGCACCTTATCGACATCCTCCTGGACCAGAGGCAAAAGTGATTTAAAACTGATACCGGATACATAGGAATCGTCCATCAGTGAAGCGTTGGCGGCATTGGTGTAACCGAGAACCGCCACTTTCATTCCGCCCTTCCTTATTATTGAATATGCCGGAAAATACCTTTTGCCGGTCCTTTCCGACACAGCATTGCCTGCCAGAAACGGAACGCCGGCTTTTCTCATATCCTTGGCCACACGGTCATAGACACGGTGACCGGTCTCGAAATCCGAGTGTCCCGCCACCACGGCATCATAACCCATGTAGGCCGCAAGCCTCGGGTAGAGATGGACGGATGCAGTATCTACATAGTTGTAGTAGAATGGAGCTCCACCGCCGGAGAAATTGTCGCCGACATCGACGAGAATGACATTGTCCCGACCTTTGTCGGCTCTGACACCTTCCACAAATCGGCTTTGTGACATCAGGGAGCATCTTGACTTGCCGCCTTCCTCAACAGGTTTTGCAAACCAGGCGCCGTGACCATCTCCTGTGGCGACAACCGACATATTATACTCTCCATCCTTGATGGTCGAACAAGCTGCGAGGGCCAGTACGGCCACCGCAGCAATAGTGAATTTTCTAATCTTCATAAATGAATATGTCTGTGACTTGAGAACTACTTCTGGTTCTGAAGAGCGGAGTTGACACGTGCGAGAAGGAACTCGTAATGAGCCTTATCCTCGGACGAAGCAGAATACCTTCGGGAAAGGCACAGCGCCTTGACCTTGTTGAGGAACAGGATCCTGCAACCGTCACTCTCATCGATAGTCAGTACACTCACCGCCTTCTGGAAAGGAGGCTGCCCCTCTCCAAGGTTGCAGGCGTCATAACTGCACCAATCGGATCCGTCAAGATATTTATCCGTCTCTTCCGCAAATGATCTGGACAACACGGATTTGACATCCTTTGATGATGCCATGAGCACCTCCCTTTGGAGGGTTCGCTCCTCAGAAGCAAGTTTTCTGCCGGCAATCGAAGATGCGAATACCTCTGTGTAGAGGTCGTCGTAATAATCCTTGATGGTGTAAGGTCGTGACACTCCTGGAACGGCGGCTGAAAGCATGACATTGTTCGGAACTGTCGAAACAAGTGACTTGGCCACAACGGCGCAGATCTTATTGGATTCCGGTGTAGCAAGAGGCAGGTTGGATGTCACCGACGGCTCATTGATCCACGAGGATGAGCACAATTCCGACACTACCCACTTCAGGGAAGCCTTCTGCACCTTTCTGGCGACAGGGACTGACGGCTTGACAGCAGAACCGTCCTTGACGTTATTCAGGTAAATGCCGCCAACCTGCGCCAGAACATTGCCGATGTAGCGGTAGTACTGGTTCGTCAGTTGGGTGTAAAGGGCTCCTCTATGAGTAAAATCCTTGTCATCAGCGCCTAACCACTCGTTCATCCTAGGCAGGATATACTTCAGGTTCTTGATTCCGTAGTCACTTGACTTGATAGGATCGTCGCCCAAGTCTTCCGTCCTCGCGCTTGGATCATATGTTCCGTAAGAAGCGGAATTGGTCACCTGCTGCGCGCCGTATCGGTAAAGCGGGTCACCTGCCTTGTCATCGATGATCTTGCCTGCAATCGCTGCCTCTTCCCAAATATCCTTGGCTTCAGGAACAGGGGTATAGAGCCACTTGATTGCATATTCATCATAAACTCCAAGAGCCGGCGGCACGAGTTTCACGCCCTTGTCACCCGGTTGCGCCACATAGTTGAAACGGGCATAGTCCATAATCGAAGGAGTGGTGCCGTGATCTGAGGTGAAAGCAGCGTCACGCAGCATATCGGTCGGGTAGGCAGAAGACGCCCCCATGTTATGCATAAGACCGAGAGTGTGACCGATCTCATGAGAAATAACGTAAACCATCGACTCATCGATGATATCCTGCGGCATTTTCACGGCACGGACACGCTCGTCAACTTGCGAGGTCTGTACGAAACGCCAATTGTTGATCAGCTTGATGATATCGTTGTAGACCAGTACGGAAGCGTTGAGAATTTCACCGGTAACCGGGTCCACCCATGACGGGCCCATCGCGTTCATCGTCGCGTCAGGGACATACCTGATACATGAATATTTCAGATTGTCAGGATCAAACTGCGGGTCCTCGTCTGCTGCAGGAAAATCCCTGACCTGCATCACATCCTTCAGGCCTATGGCCTCGAAAGCACGGTTCCAAGCGAGAACGCCCTCCTTGATCGGAGCCTTCCAAGCCTGAGGGAACGAATTATCCACATACCAGACAATCGGATTCTTGACAGTCACTTTCTGTCCATTCTTCCATGCAGTCGTATCAGAGAGTTCAAGTCTCCAGCGGGATGCCAGCACATAGCCTTTAACGCCATCCTCCGCTGACGTAAGGTTATACTTGACACTCCCTTCACTCGGACCCACAGGAAACACTCCAATTCTGGAATCCTGCACTCGGGCCGGCATAGGCTTCTCCGGAAGAAGCAAGAATGAAACCGTATATGAAAGCGATCCTGACCCCACTTTTCCCTTCATCATAAGGAAGGTACTTAAGAAATCCACATTGGAATGAACTTTAACAGAAGCATTGTCACCGAACGCCTTCAGTCCGCCGAACCATGTGGACTTCTCATCAGCAGACTTGGCCAATGCGAAGTTAGGTCCCTTTGGAGCCACGGAGTTGATCAAAGGAGTCACTTCGAAGATCACTTCGGAGCTGTCCTTGCTCATGGCCCGCACGGCGATCCTTCTCAAGACCTTAGGTATAAAACTGCGCTCGATGGCGGTCTGCATCTGCGGATCCGAGCTTGTGGCATTCGCTCCCGGAACTGTCAGGACCACCAGGCTGTCAGCAAGATCTATCTGGAAATAGGTCGGTTTCACATACTTTTTGCCGACATTCACAAAGGTAGGATTGCTCGTGGCGGTAATGGTACTGCCGACAAGCATCCTGCGTCCCATCATATTCTTCGGGTACCCCATGTAGATCTTGTCCTTGGACGTGCGGTAAAGGTTGAACGTGCCGCCGCATGCCGAATCGACGACCTCCTTCATCAGTTTCTGATAAGGGGTCTGTTTCTTCTTGGGCGCCGGCGCAGGTGCCGCCACAGTCTCCGTCTGAGCCTTTTTGTTCTTCTTTTTCTTAATCATGGACGCAGCCGCGTCTGTGGACGGGACCAACAGAGCAGCGGCGACCATAGCCAAAAAGATGCTTCTTTTTGTCATAAATGTTATTGTTGTGTGATTATCAATTAGCTCTGTACTTGTAAAGCACGGAAACAGGATCGTCGCAGATTCCCTCGTAGGATTTCACAAGTGAATCATCCGCGAACGAGTAGACGTAAAGACTACCCTTCTTTTCGCCGGACCTGTCGGGGTTGTAGGTCACGACATACAAAAGATCCTCCCCGTCATCACCTTTGCCTCGTCCCTTGAAATTGGTAGCGATGTCACGGATTCGTTCTCCCTCAGGCAGCGTAATCGCCGGCTTTGCGACCGGAGCGCTGATCAAAGACCATCGGTATATGGCGTTCTCAAAGGTATAATATACATCAGCTGAATGCTTGGTATTGACAAACTTGCTGTCCTCGTCCATCTTGAGGGCCGAAGCCGTGAAATCCACCGACGCTCCCCATTTCTTGAATGTCCCGGTTCCACCGACTCCGTCCGTGCAGCGTATCATATATTCTTCCGGATTGGTCTTGCTTCTGAAAAGAATATAGAGTCCGTTATTCTTGGCTGTCCTCATTGTAGCCATATTCACGACCGAATAGCCCTTTTCCGTATAGTACACAACGCCGGCGGAGGCACTTCTCCTGATACAAAGAGTGTCATCCGTGTAATAAATAGTGGTGCGGACGGATTCGGATGTAGGCATCGTTCTGGACAGTCCTCCGAAAATCCTGGTCATCGGCTTGATGTCGATCATGTCGGTATAGTTTCCGAGAAGCATGTCGTAGCGGTAGATGTGGGAGTTGTTTCCCAAAAGGAATGCAGCAAAGCCTGTCGTAGAGGCAAGTTCTCCGCCAAATGACTTGAAAGAAGTCCCGACTCCGGCCATTCCGGCTTTCTTAAAAAGCTGGAATGTCTTTGTTTCCATGTGCCACATGGTGCTGTTCTCATCGTTAGTCGCAATGAGAATACCTGAATAATCAACCTTCTTGACAGTCGCATCGGACATGAACAGCGCCCTGCCGTTCTTTAGCGTCTGCCCGGGATTGATTGTGGAGAACACATCAGGGAACACCTCACGCTCTCCGGCTGCACTTTCCTCCGAGGTCAGGGTCTTGACGAAAGTCAGGCTGCCGTTGCCGGCATCGTCGTTGTTCAGGATGACGACGCCCTCATCATATCCGGAATTGACATTGAGCGTGAAGTACTTGTAAGACACGCTCTCCCCGTTGTCAAGACGCAGGCGCAACAGAAAAGTTCCAATCTTAGGAAAGGTGTAGTCGATGGTAGGCGAAGTGGAGAATTTCTCAACCGTTCCCGGCTTGAAGATGTGATCAGCTATCGTCTTGCCATCGGCTGGCTGACCATAGGTCCACTCATATTTCACATCAAGGCTGCTCTTCACATTGAGCCCTTCATATTTCAGTTCGACTCCAAGATTGGCGTTGATCGTATCCGAAGCGGACACGACTTCGATCGGTTCCAATTCCAACGAACCGCCTTCATCGATTTTCCAGCATGACGGAAAAACGAAGGACAAAATGGCAAGCGAGAGTATGCAGTATTTTAGATTTCTCATAATGCTCTGTCAATAATTTAGTTAAGAAAACCATATTTGCCGGTTCTCGGATCTCCCCAGCCAATCTGCGAATTGATGTTCACGCTTTCCGTCCCCATCGGCTCAATGTTATGGTCGTCCGGATGATCCTTATAGTATTGCTCATAATACTCAAAGAGAGGGCAGAATACCTCGGAAGCCCAGGCCGCCATGTAAGTCTGACGCCAGAACCTTGTCATCTTGAAGTTGTCGGCGTTCGGCTCCGCATCGAGATTCTCACCATAATGTGCGACACAATATTCATAGAAGGTCGGATTAGTCTCGGCTGTCTTATGGTAAAACTCCAGAAGTTTGCGGAACTTGGAAGGATAGAAATTGCCGAGATCGTAGTCCCAGCCGGCCGGCTTGCTGGACGCCGCTCTCCACCATGTCGGGCAGGCCGGATCACCGTCATTGACATATAGCTGGAACTCCGGGGACATCACCGTAGTACTGATTGTGTCCGCTGGAAGAGGCTCGAAGTTCTCATACGGCACAAGCCTCAGGTGTACCCTAACATAACTTCCGCCTTTCATTTCAGGCTGACGCTTGAGTTTCACATTGATAGTAGTGGAGACTTTCCCGGCAGGGATCACACAGTCTTCCACCTCAAAGTCAATGCCTTCCCTGGCGGAAATCACAGGATACTCCACGCCTCCGAAAGACAATACAGTGCCTTCGGGAGTGTCCACGCTTTCCACCTTGAACGGCCTGTCCACATCTGACACATTGCCCATCACATAGACATTGGCGGCAACATCAATCTCATCCGTCGTCAGAAGAGCGAAAGATTTCATGACGGTCTGGATTCTATCTTGGAAATAGATGTGGTCCTTCTGGCCTTTATCATACATCACCCAAGTCCCGTCGCACGATGCAAGGAACGGGAGGCAGGCGGTCAATGAATATATAAATTTTCTCATCATTGCTCAATTTTCAGTTTAAATCTCAATATCCTTTCTGGCTTCCCACTCATCGTCAGGAACAGTCAGCATGTAGGTGGCGGCTACATCGCCCGGAAGCACCTTGCCGGAAACGGTCATAATATCCTTCTTTCCCATCTTCATATCGAACCATGTGAGTCCCTCACAATAGAACTCCCGTTTTCTCTCTTCGAAAAGAAGTTCCCCGGTAAGCGCCTCGCCGGACTCCTCAAGAGTCTCACGACCCCTGGATTTCAGGACCTTGTCAAAATAAACCTTGGCCTTGGCGGGATCCTTCGTCATATTAGCCTCCGCGATAATGTAGTACAATTCCGGGAGACGGATGACATCATAGCCGAGGATGGACTTCCCGTTGTAAGTATTGTTGCCGGTGATGAATATGTTGTTGACCATCTTGCGGCAAGCCGGAATGGCAGGATCGAACCACGCGGAAAGTCTATAGTCAGTGCTGGTGCCCGAATTCTTCTCATACAAGACGGCATAGTCGGAAGCAAGCTTCAGGGCTGAAGCACCGACCGTCTCGGCCAGGGACAGTTTCTTCATCATAATTGTCTCATCATTGACAAAGAGTCCGAAAATCGTCTCGTGAAGGTCCAGGGTGCCATTGTCAGGCTGTACGAAAGCACTGACCGGACGGAACGAGAATTTCCCGCTGGAAATGACCTTTTCTGCATATTTCTCAGCATTGTCAAGGTCATTCCTGCTCCAATAGACCTTCGCGGTCAAAGCCTGCACTGCATATAAGTTCATGTGCGCAATTCTCGCGTCAGTAAAGGAGTTGGCAGTCCTGTTCCGTTCAGCCGGAACTAATGTCTCGTCCTCGGCAAGATATTTCTCAGCCCTTCCGAGATCCGAAAGAATCGCATCATAGACCTTGTCATACGAGTCAAAATCCTTGATATCAAAGGAATATTTGGTAACATAAGGAAGGACTTGCTTCTTCATGGCATCAGGAGCCCAATAAGGAGGACCGAAAAGTTTGAGAAGCTCGAAATGAGTCAATGCCCTCAAAGCCAGCGCCTCACCGAGATAAAGGCCGGAATGCCGGTAAGTGTCAATGTCGTCCTCAGCATGTTCGACAATATTGTTGATGTGGTTGATGGCTTCATAGGCGGATTTCCAGATATCCCTCTTGGTAGCCACTGCACCTTGGGTAGTCATCTCCCCTTCGGCAAGTTCAGAATATTTATAGTCCGTGGTCGTAAAGTTCTGGCTCAGAACCTCAGGCAACAGATATAAGTTCTGTCCATACAGATTAGTGCCTGTCAACTCGTTATAGACGCCGTAGAGTGCGTCCTCATATTCCTCGGCGGTCTCGAACATATTGATTTTTTCACCCTTGGGATGCACGTCAAGAAATTTGGAGCACCCGCCGGCAAGGACCGCCGCAGCGGCGATGATTGTAATGAATATTGATTTGTATTTCATTGTCTGTCCTCCTTAATTAGAATGTAGGGCGGAAAATCAGGTTGATTCCGCGGCAATAAGGATAATCGGTTCCCCTCTCGAACTTGACGGTAGAGATGTGCGCTATGTCAGACAGTCCGAAACCTATCGCGAGTTTGCGGAGGCCGATTCTCGTGATCGCCTTCGGTGTGAAGTCGTACATTACCTGAATGCTGGAGATGTACAGTTCATTACGCTTCTCGACAAATCTTTCTGAATACTGGTACGAACTGCTGGACGTGCCGATTCCAAGGAAACGAGTATGGTCGCCTGGTTGTTTCCATCTGTCAGTGAAGACCCTGCGGTCTACATTGTATTCGAGATCAATGTCCTCCACCTTGTTCTTCAAGGTAGAGTTGTAGTAGTCGGATCCGAAAGTATAGGATGTGGCGATACTGATGGAAAAGCCCTTGTATCTCACGGTATTCATCCAAGCTCCCTGAAGTACAGGATTCGTATTGCCGACAGCCACTCTCTCGCTCTCGTCATATTTAAAGGTATATTCACCATTCTTCTTGATGAATATCTCCTTTCCGGTAGCCGGGTCTATTCCCGCAGAGCGCATTGCATAGATGTCATACTGTGAGCCTCCCTCCACGAAGAGAATCTTCGGCTTAGAAGAGTCGTTAGGGTTGTCAATGTCATTTTTGAGTCCCTGGGAAATCTTGCGGATCTGGTCCATCACATGGCCTCCGGTCAATGTCATGCTCCAGAACCAGTCTTTTTTGCGGATGATCTGGGCTGAAAGCGAAAGGTCAAGACCTTTGTTGTTTAGCTTGCCGAAATTCACGTTCATTGATGTCGTGCCGACAGAAGGCGGCAGATTGACGGACATCAGCATGTCATTTGTCGTGTTGGAATAGAAATCGAACGAAATGTTGAAACGGTTGTCGAGGAAGGCCGCCGTGAAACCGAAGTTGTTGTTCAGTGTCCTCTGCCATTTCAGATCAGGGTTGCCCATCTGTTTCGGCAACGCTCCGATGCCTGAAACATACTGATACTTGGAGTCATACTGGTAAACAGTCTTGGCCTGGTAGTAGTCAAATGAAACACTTCCGGTATAACCGAGGGAGTACCTGAACGTCAATGTGTTGACCCATGGAAGGTTTTCCTTGATAAACTTCTCGTTGTGAAGATGCCAGCCTGCGCCAAATGCCCAGAACGGGGCGAAACTGTTGTTGGAACCGAACTTGGAAGAACCTGAAGTCCTGTAGGACCCGTCCACGAAATACCTGTTCCAAAGGCTGAAGTTGGCATTGACGAAAAAGCCCACAGAGGTGGCAACCCTGTCGGCTCCTGTCGGATGACCTGAAGGGTAGGTCAAGGCAAATGACAGGTCAGACAGCTCATCCTTGATGAATCCCTTGGCAAAGAAAGCGGCATTCTGACGACGGCTGTACTGTAAATTGCCACCGGCACTGACCCTGAACATTGTTCCCTTGGTGTCCAGCGACCTGCCATAGTTGACAACAAGTTTACCGTCCGTGCTTATGCCGTTACCGGTCGAAAGATTGTACTGTCCCCTGTCATTGAGCTGGTTGTTCTGGAACTTGGCCCTGTCCGGAGAGTCGTATTTGTCAGAGCGGTTCCATGTCAGGTTCAGGTTCGCCTGTCCTGTAATATAAAGTCCATTCGTGATGTTCCACCTTCCCGAAAGCGAGTTGGTCCACGACTGGTTCTGAATCTTGGAGAAACTCGAGAGTGTGGCGTCATACAGAGGGTTGGCAGTCTTATAAGAAGATGTATTCAGAGGATTGAAGTAGTAGCTTTTGATGTAATTGCCTTCCTCGTCCGTCATCGGATTGTACGGATTCATCCTCGAGTACTGGGAGTAGCTTCCGTACGGAGAGTCAATGCTCCTGTTCAAGTTAAAGTTGTTCTTGTAGGAGAGCGTCAGCTTGTTGCGGAGATGATAGGTAATGCTGAAGTTAAGACCAAGATTCCTTCTGTTGTCTCCCTTCATGACTCCATAGGTATCTCCGAAGTTGGCGTTCGCCCTGAACTCCAGTTTCTCGCCTCTGGAGCTGAGTGCCAGAGAATGGGTGTGGCTGAACGGCACACGCAGCGGAGCATGGAGCCAGTCCGGATTGACGCCCTTGCGGATAAGCTGAAGCTTGTAGTCGTAGGCCTCGTCCATGGAGCCGTCAGCTGTATCATACTTGCCTGCAAGCCTTTCAATCTCAAGTTTTTCAGCAGGACTGCAAAGATTGAATGAACTTAGGTCAGGCACACTGAACTTCGGCACGAAGTTATAACTGAGCCTTAGTTTTCCCTCCTCTGAGCGCTTCCTCTCGACGACGATGACACCGTTGGCACCCTTCTCGCCATAAAGGATGGTGGCAGAGGCATCCTTCAGCACATCGATTCTATCAATATCGAATATGTCGAGGTCGTAGAGTTCCTGGATACTGATTTCCACACCGTCCAGAACTATGAGAGGGTTGTTCACGCCCTCTTCACTCTCATTGGAAATCAAGGTGTTGGATCCACGAATAAGTATGGACGGCACCGCATTAGGGTTGGAACCCGCGCTATTGTTCTCCACCAGCACCATACCCGGGGTAAGGGAGGCAAGACTCTGCATCAGGTTTGTCGAAGACACGGCAACCAGCTGCTCGCCGCTTATCGTCGTTGCCGCTCCGGTAAAAGTCTCCTTCGACTGGGTGTAGAAGCCATTGACCACCACCGCATCGAGATTGGACGCCATCAGCTGCACGTTTAGTCTCGTCGAAGAACTGACATTGAACTCCTTGGATTCGGTCCCGATGAATGAAAATATCAGGATGTCCGACTTGCCGGGACTTCTTCTGAATGTGAGTGAATAATTTCCGTCCGCATCAGCGGCAGTTCCGATCGATGTACCCTTGACGAGCACATTGGCTCCCGGGAGAGGCTCATCGTGGTCGTCAGTAATTCGCCCCTTAACGGTAATCCGTGGAGTGTCCGAGGTCCCGGATACACTCTTGCCCTGATTGTTTTGGGCCAGAGCCGAGTCCGCGAACCCTGTGACGGTCACAACGGCGCATAAGGAGAGAACCAGAGCCCTAAGCCGACAGACGACTTTCTTCGACAATTTTCCTGATTCCATAAGCATTGAATAAGTTAAATAAAAAAAACGTTGAAACGTCCTTTCAATGACTTACAGATAATCCTGAAAGGGCTCTCAACTTTACACGATTGCGAATTTATGTAAATTATTATTAGAAATCAACCCCACGCACCCCTATTTCTTGGTTTTTTATAGAAATCGTCTGCCAGAAGTCCAACTGGGCGGGACGCGGCCCGACAATAGGCAATATGCAGACTGAAGCCGGCGGAAACTGTTATAGTTTTTCAAACTTGTAGCCGAGACGCGCGAGTTCGACGGCAGCGCCGATACGGTACATCTCCTGACATGACGCCACGAAGACCTGGTATGCAGCAATGCTCTGTGGCTCAATGTGTTCGTGACGTATCAGCGAAACTGTGGCATCGGCACATTTGCGGAAAAGGTCCCGAAGCGACTCGGCTTCCGGAGAATTCAGTTCAATGCCGATAATGTCACTGATGATGTGGTCATCCATGTCATCGAAGCCTTGATGGCCATAATAGACTGAATAAGGCATGTTCGCACACATTGCCCAGTCCGAATCCCAACCGCAGGCCACCGCCATACCCAGATAAGCGGCCCACGCGACGGCAACTGTAGGATAATCAGCAATTTGCGGCATTGCATCTGCAATATAGTCCCCGCCCAATTTTTGCCAATGCCCGTCAATGTCGGGACTTGACAAGAGCATTGACGGTGCTGTTTGGGACGCTGCTTCCTCCTTGGGCGCCGACGTCACAGGAAAGCCGCATTCGCGACAAATCCGCACGAGCTCTCCCTCGAGTTTGTCAATGTAAGTTTCAATGTCGTAAGTATTTTCCATGTCAAATCCAGTTCAAATCCAATGTGCCTGAATCCGTAACGTGACTGTCGCGAATTTCGGCGTGTCAAATTTAGATAAATCACACGAATTGGGCAAATCTCACCGGTGTCACAGGATACGTTCCGGCTATCGGCAATTCATCATACATGATAACTTTTGCCGTGGGATAATTCTCCTTGATAAGCTGCTTCAGAGCCGGATGGGTGATTTGGAATTTGAGGGTTCAGAAAATATTGTTAAATTTAAGAGTTGACTATTTTGCAATATGATAGACAAAACCACAATCAAGGACTTATGCCAGAAAATGGCTGGGACCTTCAAGAGATTTACGACTTCGGCTTGCTTTATGATGGCGGCAGCCATCATGTCGGTCGTGTTGAGTCATCTTGGAGATAAAATAGATAAAAAGACTCTTTTTTCCTGATGTTCTGGACGATAACCGCCGGTCTGCTGAATCTGGCGGTAAAGCTCGTGCTCACGGATTGGAGAAATGACGAGAGACACACCGTAAAACCGCTTTGGATTATAGCTGTCAATGCCTTATGGCTAGGGGTATGCCTCGCGTTCCGCCAGGCATGGCCGCTGGATTTGAGTTGGACCAATGCAGCTGTCACACTCGTGGGGATAATAGTTTCAGGAATATTCATTGCTCCTGTCTTTCAAGAATCCAACAATGACATGAGGCTATGGAACTATATCATCGACTGCACATCAGCATTCGCGACTGCTTTTGCTGTCGGGGTGCTCCTCTCTGGAGGACTGGAGTTGCTCGTTCTTGCATTCAATGTACTCTTCGGAGTTGAAATCGGATGGAAGGTGTTCGCTGACGTGTTCCTGGTATGCATGATATTCGTCGCGCCGATGGTGTTCATGCAATTGATTCCAGAAAAAGAGAGACATGACACTGAACGTCCCGGAACAACTGGACTCGGACTGATCAACTATTTGATATTCCCTCTTTTCGGCACTTATGTAGTAACGCTCTATGTATATGCCGTAAAGATCCTTTTAGAATGGAAGCTTCCCTGCGGATGGGTATCAACACTTGTAATGGCATCAATGATATGCCTGATACTGATGATGTTTCTGCTCTATCCGGTACAATTTCGAAAAGAAGACAACAAGTGGAGATTCGACCGCAAGGCGCTCAAACTCTTGCCTGCCATTTTCCTTCCGCTTCTTATATTGATGACGGTAGGAATCGCCAAAAGGATAACGGACTACGGAATCACCGCGCCACGCCTATACGTAGTCCTCTTCAACGTTTGGGGCTATGCTGTCTGCATAGGTTTGACGGTCAGCAAATGCAAAAGATTCCGATGGATTCCGCTGTCCTTTCTAGCGCTTGCAGCACTTTCGTCTGTTGGTCCGCAGAATTTCTCAGCCATGTCCCGAAGAGTCCTAGTCAGCGAAGTAAAGAAAGCACTATCCTCCAACTGTCCCGGCATCAATTTTCCTTTGGACTCGGCAAGATATTCAGAGATAATGAAATCCGGGGATATCGCAACTATGATTGAGACAGACGAGAAGATGGAATACCTCTACATCACGTACCCGGAAAGAGTCGTGCGTGAGATTGTTGACACAACTGTGGGATTCTGGAACTTTGGACTTATGCAGATGGACACCGTAGAGGTAGACGAATGCGGTTCCCACTGGATTGAAATCAACACCAAAGGGGCATCCATAATTCCTAAGGGATTCACACGCTTCGAAAACATCAACTTCAATTGCTCTGTACCATTGGCCGACACGGCCTTCGTAACCGTCTCATCAGATTCTGTCACGCTGACGATTCCTGTGAGCGAGATTGACACGGCGCAGAAAGAGAACGGATGCAAGCCACTATACTTCTACGGAGATGGCGGAGTGTTCTTTACCAACAATATTTCCATCGACAGCGAAGGCAAAAATAATATGAATGTACAACTCAGCGGAATAATATTCTTAAAATAAATCTTGTATTGGCCTCCATGATAATTGAACAGAAGTTCTATACGAAGGCGACAGTCGCTATCGGGTAACTTGTTTGTCAGAAAGACTTTTTTTTCAATGAATATGGGAAGAACGGCGCGCAATTTGCGGGTCGTTTTTCTTATGAACCTACTGGTATATACCAGGTTAGCGCTCTGGTATATACACAGATTTTAACCACATGATTTATGAAACATTTATCGATTCTTACCGCCATCATTCTGGCCGCAGCGACCTTGATGGCATCATTTCAGAACTGCTATGCCTGCACAGGCATCACCCTCAAAGCCAAGGACGGAAGCACCGTAGTGGCGCGCACGATCGAGTGGGCAGCCTCCGACAATGACTGCCGTTGGGTTGTCGTACCTCGCGGCTACAGTTGGAAATCCTTCATCCCCGGAGGAGGGACTGGCAGAAGTTTCACCAATGTATATGGCTACGTGGGCGTCTCGGTGGTCCAGGACGAGCTGATGATGGAGGGCATGAATGAGAAAGGACTCTCCGCCGGACTTTTTTATTTCCCTGACTACGGAAAGTACGAGGAGTATTCAGAAGCGAATTATGAGACCAACATATCTGATTTCCAGCTGGTCTCCTACATTCTCGGGCGCTGCGCCACCGTCGATGAGGTTAAGGCCGAAATTGCAAGGGTACATATCCATGGATTCGATCCGCGCTCCTCGACCGTGCATTGGAGGTTCGCCGAGCCGTCTGGCCGCCAGATCGTGCTGGAGATCATCGACGGGAAGTGCGTTTTCTATGAAAACAATCTGGGCGTGCTGACCAACTCTCCATCTTTCGACTGGCAGCTCACCAATCTCAACAACTATGTAAACCTCCTGCCTGGACGCACCGGACCACATACGCTTGGAAATATGTCCCTGTCATCTTTCGGCGGCGGAAGCGCGATGATTGGTCTGCCGGGGGACTTCACCCCGCCTTCAAGGTTTGTACGCGCGGCCTTCTTCCAGAGCACCGCGCCGCAGAAACCTGACGCAGAGGGCTCCGTGTTCACGGCCTTTCACATTCTCGGTTCGATGGAGATTCCGATCGGGGCGCAGTTCCCGGTTGACGAAACGCCGGCTGACATCCCGTCTGCAACGCAATGCACCTGTGTCACCGACATGTCAGGTTTGAGGTTCTATTATCGTTCCATGTATGATGGAGGCATCAGATGCATTGACCTTAAAAAGATTGACTTCAAGAAGATAGGCCTGAAGTCCGAGCCGCTCGTTCCGTCAAAGAAGGAATTCGTCCATTACATCAGATTCTAACGTGGAATGGCACAGGAAGACCTCACCATGAAATGCGGTGTCGGGACGCGGCCACGGAGCGTTTTGTAACTCGCTGATAATCAGACACCATTTTAGATATAGCGTGGAAACGCAGGCTTTTTTTGGCCGCGTTTCCACGCTGCATTTTATAACACATTGATAATCAATGCCTCCAAAAATAAGGCGTGGCTGCGTCCCGCCGAGTGGCTATTGAATCGCTGAATATGGCAATTTGCACGCCCTACAGTCTTTTATTCTTTCATTGACGACAGGTACATCCATATCATACATGAGAAAGACGAGAATCTTGTCGGTCTTCAATATTTTCGTTCCATCAATCACAAAATTTATATCCTAACACAGATACCAGAAATTATTCCACCGAATCTTCTTCATCGTGGGCATAATTTAACTTGCGACAGGCTCCTAATGCTGCCCGGAACTATTACCTGACCTATTGTTGTTCAGCAATAAAAACATATCTTTGCTTGTTGGAAAGCATCCATAACCAAAACAACAAAAAAAGATAATGGCAAAGAGCAAAATAGACTTTATGCTACTTCTCCTTGCGACTCTCTGCTGTTCAATGGCTCACGCACAAAAGCAAGTTTCTGCAGAACTGAGAGATTCCACTGAGAGCGGAAGCGACATCATCAAGATAGTTGGAAATCACTCCAGCAAAGGAGCGGCCAATAACGCCCTTGACATATTGAGCGGTCAGGCAGCCGGTGTCAACGTGACATCCAACGGTCTGGACCGGATGGCTATGCTCAATAGCGTACGGGTGCGTGGTACGACATCCATTATCGGTGGCAATGATCCTTTGGTGCTGATTGACGGGGTCACTTCTGACGTGCTCACCCTTTCAACCATCTACCCTGCAGACATCGAGAGTTTCCGGATTTTGAAGAATGCCACGGAGACAGCAATGTACGGTTCACGTGGAGCGTCAGGTGTGATTGAAGTCAAAACGAAAAAAGGAACAGGACGTGGTTTTCAGATATCCTATGAAGGAAATGTAGGTTTCGAGCGGATGTACAAACATCTGGAAATGCTCAATTCCACAGAATATGTTGCCACCGCAAAGGCTTTGGGCGTCTATTGCAATAACGGAGGGTTCAACACGGACACTTATAAGGTCATTACCCGCACAGGACTTGTGAATAATCACTATCTCGCATTCAGCGGGGGCACACCTCAGTCAAACTATCGTGCCTCATTCGGCTTGATGGACCACAACACAATCATCAAGAAGATGGACTATGGCGTTTTTGTCGCAAAAGTTGACGTGACCCAGAAAGCCTTCAACAATAGACTTACCGGAGAGTTCGGAGTATTCGGATCGTCGTTCAAGAACCATGATATCTTTGACACGCAGATGCTTTTTGGAAAACCCGCGCTCGTGTGACCCCTCGCGCTGAAGAAGCATTGACCCCCGATAATTTTTATAATTGACCCCCTATAAAGTCCTGGCCGACGGGGTCATTTTTATTTCAGTTTACTTCTTTGTTTTGGCCGCATTCAACTTCCGTATACTTTCGCCCGACAACTCGATTTGGTGTGCAGTATGAACGATCCTGTCGAGGATGGCATCAGCTACGGTGGGGTCGCCGATTGCATCGTACCAACTTGATACAGGAAGTTGAGATGTGACTATGATAGACTTGCGCCCGTGACGGTCCTCTATGATGTCCAATAGGATAGGTCTTTCCTTAGCATCGAGAGGGACAAGGAAAAGGTCATCAAGTATGAGTAATGGACACCGTTCTATTTTCTTCAACTCGGCATCGATTGTCCCTTTTGCTTTAGCCACCTTCAAGCCACCCATCAGTTTTGATGCGTTTGCATAGAGGGTGCGTATTTCCTCCTTGCACGCCTGATAACCCAAAGCTGTAGCGATGAAGCTCTTTCCCGTACCAGCAGAGCCTGTTATAAACAGGTTCTGTCCCTGTTTCACGAAGTCAAGAGAAGCAAGTCTCTCCATCTGGTTGCGCTCCAACCCTCGGCTGATAGTATAGTCTATCTGTTCCAGAAAGGCTTTGTATCTGAAAGATGCCCCTCGAATGAGCCGCTCAATGGCTGCGGCAGAACGATAGTCCCATTCTCTCGAAAGTAACCAACTGAGGAAGGTGTCCGGAGTCATTGTTTCTGCAAAGGTGGATGACAGGCTCTCCTTGAAGGCAGCAGCCATGCCGTGCAGTTTCATTCTGTTCATAAGGTCAAGAGAGACGGCATTACGGTCCTTCTCCATTGTAACCGGTGCGGTTTTGCTATTTGTTTCCATTTTCTGATTTCTTTGAGTTTGATTTGTTTGAGTAGTATTCACGGCCACGGATGTTCTTGTGCTGAGCCAGAGTAGATTGTGTAGAACCTTCGGACTCTGTCTCTGAGGAAGACATAAAGTCGACATCTTCACCATGCTCCAGGATGTCCAGAACTTCTTGATAACCGTATCTACGAGATTGAGAAGCACAGGCACAGGCCGCCACCAGTCGTTCAAGCCCATACTTCTTTTCTAGCAACATTATGCCACGGCATATCTTGAAAGCGAGAGGCGGATATTTCTTCTCGGCTGCAACTTCCTTGAGATATACAAGCAGAATATTGTCGATAGAAGCTGCCCGTTGAAAGATTTCGTCAAGATCTTTCTCGTAACTGCCGTGCCGTCCGGGAAGATTGTGCGACGCCTTCTGTGTATAGGCATATGGTGTATCATCACGATTATGAGTCGTGATAAGCTTGAGCCCATAGAAGATTTCCAGGGTATCGGCATCATAGATTATGTCCACCCGCTTGCCGATGAACTCTTTGGGCATGCTGTAGTGGTGCTTGTTCAAGGTCACGTAACTGTTGCGGAGAACGGTTACTGATTTTCTGGATTTCATCTGATAACGTCTCGCCGGCAACTCCTGCAGGTAGTCCTTTTCCATTTCTTCGAAAAGTTCCCTGCGGGATTCCTTGCGCCCGGACAGTTTACGACGATTGAAAGAGTCAAGAGATTGTAGTATAGCTTCATTCAGAGATGAAAGATCATTGAACACCCTCCCTTCTATGTCCGCATAGACAGAACGATACATAAGTTTGACGGCATTCTCCACAAGAGCCTTGTCTTTCGGATGACGCACTCTGGCCGGATATACTGCACAGTTGTAGAATTCAGCAAAAGCGGCAAACTCTTCATTGATTATGGGTTCGTTGCGGTCACTTTTGATGACTGCCGACTTGAGATTGTCAGGAACGATGGCCATCGGTGTACCGCCATAAAAATGCAAGGCATTCTCGCAGGCAAGAATGAAGTCCTCCTTCTTTTGTGACCATACTGCCTCGCAATATGTATACTGGCTGCACGGAAGAATGGCGACAAAGACCTCTACGCTGCGTACCTCTCCTGTATTTGCGTCCGTTACTTCAAGACGATCTCCAGCAAAGTCAACGTACATCTGGTCTCCAGCAGGATGCTCGACGTGACCTATAGCCTTTATTTGGAGCATATAGCGCCGCAGTAGTGTCTCAAACTGGGCATGCTTGTAACCGTCCGGGTGACTATTTGCGTATTCCGCGTACAATGTCTTGACAAGTGTGCCCTTTCGACTGAGACGTTTTGCATATTCAGGCAGTAACGCCTCCAGGGCCTCACGACGGGCGGATGGTACCCGTTCGCGAGTCACGCCGCCTGCAAACATCTCTTCAATACGTTCTTCTGACAGCGATAACAATTTTTCAAGCGACAGACCGCTGTCTTGATACCTCCGTACATACTTTCGTACGGTGTTCCGGGATATCCCAAAGACATTGCTGATGCCTTTTATCCCCATACCCATTGCATAGCAACGAAGAATGTTTTTAATTTGTGTCATAATTTGATGTGTTTGAATTCCCGCCGGCCAGGACGGAACCCAAAACTACAACAAATTCCCCTGCCGGATTCTCTCTAGCAGGGGTCATTTTTATATCAGGTCACGGGGTCAGCACAATTTTGGGCTACAGGGTCAAATCCAAATGGGCGCGGGGGTCACGCGAGCGCGGGTTTTCCAATCCCCATGCAATTGAGATTTAAGAATATTGGCCTGTTCGGAATCATAACATATTATTTGAAAGTCGTTTAACTTTGAAAAGTCAAATTCATTCAATACTAAGAATTCTTGTTGAGAATATTGTTTATAGACCTCTACACCATCTTTAACTGTTGAATAGAGATCTTGTGCATTCAGCCTATTTGGATTATCTGTTACCTTAATCACTTCTGCCCTATCCGTTTGCATATTACCGGTGCTGTAGTAGCATATATCAGGCATTTTGGCAATTACTTCTTCAAGAGAAAACTTGAAGAAAACGGGCATTGGACATTTAGGCAATTCCAACCTCAAAGCCTGAGGATAATAAGATTTCCATTTCTCATAATAATTGCCGTCATACCACCATGTTTTCAATTCCCCTGACTCTTTATCCATTCCAAGGCACTCATTATAGAATTGAGTTGGTGTCTGCGGCCTATAGTAGAATCTCGCAAAATCGTGAGCTGTTCCTCTTCTATTTACGTTTGAGCCAGCAGCATTTGCAAAGTGCCCTAACGACTTGTTTCTGCTCAGTATTTTTCTGCTTTTGATTATGTCAAGTGCATTAGGGAACATGTGTGTAAAATGATAAATATATGGCTTTCTTTCTGTAAATTGCTCAACAAACTCCGCACAGTTGAACCCCGCTTTGTATTTAGAAAGCGCATCAGACAAATGATCTATGACCTGACTGTTCTTGCGAAGTTTCGTCCAATCCCAGTTGGCACTATATTTTTCTATCAGGGCTTCTGTAAATGTTATCACATGCGATTCGGATATCTTGCTCCAATCAAGCTCATCAGTGAATAACTCAAGTGTTCTTTCAGATATCTTAAAATCATTACGCTGATTAATCTTATCCCAAATGACTTTATCCTTAAAAAGGATTAAATTATTGTCCGTTACATTAAATCCAGGATCGTTGGAGATATAATTCCAGTCCAGATAGTCCTTATATTTTGCGAGAAAATCCGAATCAGAACAGTTGACAATATTCCTTGTGACAGCATACCAATCGAGCAAATCCCTATAATCCCATAGAACGTCTTTGTCTAAGTGAGGATTAGATGATATCGCCTTCCAATTAAGTTGTAAGCCCTTAAGTCTCGATAATGTGAAAGAATTAGGTATAAACGAGTTAAGGCTGGAAATCTTGAGCCAATTCAAAGGCTTATCACAGAAATGACTTATAAAATCTGCGTCGTACACCAAATCTGTTCTATTCGAGATTGCTTCCCAGGACCAGTCTTTATCCGAGAGTTCAAATAGAGACTCATTGTCTAATTTAATATCATTTCTGGCAGACAATGCTTGCCAATTCCATGGCTTGTCTTTTTGTTCTTTGATGAACTTGATTGAAAATAATATCGATTGGTTCATCGAAAGAGCATCCCAATCCCAATTCATTGATATCTTCTCTTCAATGAGCTGCTCCTTTAGACCAGTATCCTGCCTTGTAGACAGTACTTTATAGTCAAGATACTTGGAAAATCTTCTATAATTTTTCGCAAAGTTTTCACCCTTCAGGAATATTGGGCTGATAGAGCATATATAGCTCCAATCCCAAAACCGAGGTTTTATTGTAAGAACCTTGCTTCTGGAATAAAATGCCTGCACTTTCGACAATTCCTTAAAATCCCATTTGAAGTCTTCGTCTTTCAAGAAAAGAGAAACATCGTCAAACCAGATTTTCTCACTGAAAAGCTTATCGTCCCAACTGAATTCTTTTTCTATCTTGTTGCACCCAGAAATCGCGTGCCAATCAATCAGTTCTATGTCATATTTAAGATATTCTCTGAGGTTAAATTCGTCCCGATTATAAAAATCTAGATAGTCCCACTTGAAAATATTTGTCATATGCATGTTGAATGTTATCCTGATTAAATCATCAAGTTCATCATAAGTGAATTTGCGCGTGATTATTGTCCAATAATTACTGCAATCGTCTTCCGGCATTTTTGAAAGACAGGCGGCAATAGTTGGCAAATAATTTGAGAAAGACAAATCCGAACAATCCAGCCGTTTGTCAAGCAGATATCCCCAATTCCAATAATCGTAAAAATCTGCTAAGTTATTTAAGATAAATTCTTTATCAAGTTTTACCGTCAAATGAGGCCAATCCCAATACTCTTTATAGTCATCCAGGTTGGTGAGGATCTTGTCAGCATCAAGGTTCTCTGTAAGAAACACCCAATCCCACTTTTCTATCCATTTCGGATTGCCGATGGCATTGATGTTCAGAGTAGCATAGAATCGCTTTGTCAAAATGTGCCATTCCCATTTATAATCAAGGTGTCTTCTGACAAATTCAACCGGAGCAATATTGGTCGTAAATAGCCAACCATTTTCGTCCAACAGGTTCGCCAAATTGTTATTTTCAAATAAGTCGGTCAAAAAGTCGACTTCAATTTTGGGCAATAGGACATTCAAATTAAAGTCTTGAAGATGCTTCTTTACAAAATTTTTGTTGGAAATAAGATTAATGTTGGAAGAGATTGCATCCCAATCCCATTGAAAGTCGCTATATTGATCTACAAGTCGGCAATCTGTTATCTTAGATGATATGTGTGAGAAGCCACGATCGCTTGTAATTTTTCCGCTGTGAGTTGCGAAAAAAATATTGTTCCATACCAAAGCTTGATTAACCTCGAATCCTGATACATAACGGCCACTATTCCACTGGATTATTTCCAATGACTCGCACCATTTAATCAGGTTGTCAGTCCAAGCGAATATTTCGTTGTTTGCAGAATAGCCGGAAAAAGTGTAATGATTGTCTAAATAGACTTGGTGCACTTCAGCAGAATCGCAGAACATGTCGACATAGTCAGTAGAGGAACAAGCCCGTTTCAGGACAACAAGAAGATCTAGTTTGTTGTGATGCTTTCCGTTTTCATCTTCCGTTTCAAAATCACTGATATGTTCGATTATAAAAGGCACATCGTAATTGGCAGATATGAACTTAAAGTCCCAATTTTTTTGTGGGTATTGAGGGATTAGCAATGATGCAGTTGTAATCTCATTGCGTGTAAACTCATTAAGATCAAAATCAAGACGGTCGATATTGTCAACTACATATTGCTGCCCAAGAATAGGCAGCAATCTTTCCCAATCCCAATCGGCATACTTTAGCTTTTCATTGTCTAAAAGTTTCTTGTAATCATCTGCTTCAAAATCGTCTCTATTCGAGATTAGGTTGAAATCCCAATTATAATCCGACGAATGTTTAATCACGAATTCCGCAGATAGCCTCTTTGAAAGCGCAAGCCAGTCCCAAAAATAGGTTTTGTCTATGTTATTCTCTATTATTTGAACTGGAGATAACATTGATATGTTTCTCCAGTCGGCTGCGTCCGCTGCTTTTACAAAAAACTCAAATAAATCAGCGTCATCCCATTTGAGACGATGGTTGACTTTTAATATGTCTTTTGGAGAAAGTATATCCAGAAACGGTGTCAGTGATTTGTAGCTTATTATGGCGTCGTCATCGTTCAAAAGGTGAAGATAGTTTCCCCATTCAACTTTATTTAATTTGAGGGCAGCGTTATATGGCCGGTTCAACAAATCCGTTGTTTCCCAACTTAACCGACCATCAACAAATATCAACGGATAACTATTCTTATCATAACAATAGATTCTATAATCGACGTTATATGACGTTATATCGTACCATGATGTTTGTCTAATTGAAAAGAAATTGTAAACTCCGCTTGATTGTGATGATATCCTCATGGCCAGTTCCGAGTCATCCAATATATTGAAATTATTCGGTACAAACTCATATGACAAATCAGTTTTTTCTGTCAGGACCGATTGGATGTTCAACGCCGACTGGAAAGGGAAGAAGGGGCCCTCTTGGGCTCCGTCTGCATTTATTCCGAAGTTTTCATAAAGACTGATGCGCCCTGTATAAAACTTGAATTTCTGATTTTGATCCAGGGCGATTTGGCCGATTGAAGTCAAGGAATAAACTGTCGGGAAGCACGAGTTTTCTACTCGAAGTATGAGTCCCCAATCTATGACCGATTGAGCGATTTTACGGAATAGAGTCAATTCTGCCTTGTCTGCATACCTTTTGGGACAAGAGTTGAAGTTATCAACAACGTTAAATCCAAGTATAGTTGCCAAATCAAATTCTGACAATTCCCCATTATGCTCTTTCAGCACGGAGCATATCACCACGTCAATATCATCAAGAGGGAACGTGTCATATCCAGACACTTCGCATCTGGTCGTTTTCAGGCTCCATTTACGCAATTGCTCATCTTGCGGTTTTGACGCATAAATAAGTTCGCCGCTGTCTATAATCTTTTGCCAATCCATTTCGAATCACATTTTATGATATTGCCACATTTGCTATTTTTGATTGTGTTGTATACATTGTCATAAATTCTTTTCCGCCTGAAAAGTTCGCTGTTGCCAATGATGATCAATAGGCGCTTTGCTCTTGACAGTGCTACATTCAATCGGTTAGGCGATTGGGCAAAGCCCAAGGTGTTTTGTTTAGGATATCCTCTTTCGCCATATAGTTCATGATCTGGCAGTTGCTCTTTGTCAGCGGCTTTGCATGAACTGCGAACCATTGAGACTATAATGATATTCCTTTCCATCCCTTGGAATCTGTCGACGGTGTTGACTTCCATCGGGAGAGTCGGAAACTCCTTGCTTAGTTCCCACAAATATTTTATCTGCTTTCCATAAAAGCTTATCAAGCCGATCTGCTTGTCTTCATCATTCTTCCAAAGGTTTAGATAACGTTGGAATGAGTCGGACTTTTTGAATTCATTCAATATTGCTCTAACAACTTCTATCTCCCCAAAATTCACTTTCGAAGTGCCGTCATCAATCTCTGGAGTTTCTGTATCCAGCCATATAATATGGTCAGTTGGCTTTATGAGACCATTAATCTCAATTCCGTGGTAACGGCTGTTGGGATTGCTGATGTCTGGATTATCTGCCTGTTCCTTATCCAATCCGCATTCTAGTCCACCATCTTCTTCGTAAAATTGCGCAATAGCATCGTTAATTGCCCAATGCATTCGATACTGTCTATTGAAGACTCCTCTAAGAGTTGGACTTATATTCTCGAAAAGTCTCTGAAAATGTGAAATTTCCATCTCTTCAAAATGCTCTTCAACATAAGCTTTAAGTCGTTGGACTTTATGTCTCTCTTTCCCCTCATTCAGCTCCCGCAGCATATAATCCAGAGACGAAATGAACTCATCTTTTGCCAAGAGAGGGGGAAGTTGTCGATGATCTCCGATGATTATATTTTTCTTTCCATAAATCAGAGGCAGCGACAACTCTGCCGGTGTTGCCTTGCTCGACTCATCTTGTATTACAGTATCAAAAGAAATATTGCCATTGTAAATCTTGTGTTCCTTTCCATCCCGCCCTGTCTTAGTAGTCACTTTGCCAAAAAGTTCGCAATAACATCTGAAAAAAGAGGTCGGTGTCCCCTTCGTATTCTTCTCTCCAATTGAGCTACAAGTAGCACCTATTACGTTACAATGGTGAATATACTGATTAAAAATCAGCGTGCGAGTCTCCTTTGATGGTTTTGATAAATATCTGCGCCAGGATTCAAAGGCAATATCTCCAATCTGATCCTTGTTTGCCCTTCGGAGTATGTTCTCGGTCCAATTCTCAAGAATAATTTTCTGTTTCTTATCTTCGTTTGTCTCTTCATCTTTACCCTCATCCGAAAATCCTCTGCGTGCTCCTTTCACAATGCCGTTCTCAACCCAGAGTTTCAGAGCTTCCAAAGAGAATTGCCGACCCTCAGGAACAAGCTTCGCATCATCGCCAATACGGATAGGCTTGACTAGGTTGTGAGTCGTGTTGACTATCCTGTCAATCGCGTTGTCTACCGCCAGATTTGTCTCTGATGTAAGAAGAATTCTCTCGTTAGAATTTTTTCTTATGTGTTGCCATATTATTTCTGCAATGGCAGTCGACTTGCCCGTGCCAGGAGGGCCCTGAATCAAAGCCAAATCTTCGGCAAGCAAAGTTTTTATTATCGCCTGCTTTTGTGAATTATTGATGCGTTCATTCAGCAAGTGTGATGATATCTCACGATAGTACTCGCTGTGTTCGTCGATATAGCTATCCACCTCATTTATCGGCTTTGCCTTTGTCGCATCAAAGATAAACTCCGAAAGATTGTTATTTTTGAGCCCCTTGCCAGTTATAATACTCTTGAATGAATTTTTCAAGCGATATATTTTTTCGAGATCGCCAGTAATATCGGGAATTACCTGGTGAACGGAATTGCTCCGGAATGCCTCTATAGATCTGTCTTTGTCATTGTCATCCAATGCAAATGTCAATAATGGATAGCTGATTCGGATCAACCGGCCGATTTTGACCTCACTTCCGATGCAAAAATCCTTCCCACGCAAGGATTGTATGATTTCAATCTGAGATTCTCTTTGACCAGCTTTGTCTGCTCTGAAGATAAATTTCTCTTTTCCTGCTGGTATGTCGTTCAAGACAATCGTATATTCGTCAAGTTCGAGTTCATCGATCTGGCGTTGAAGACTTGTATATATACGGTCATGTTGATAAAGATTGTTATATTCTTGATAGAAATAAATGTCTCCGTTCCAATCGTTTCTTATAACCTGTATTGAAGGAAAGTTTTCTCTGAGTGCCTGTTCTGCTTTATCTAGAGATTTGTCCTGTACATGTAAATCGATATTACATTTGTGATTGCTATAATATGAAATAATGACGTCTGGAGATGCCTCATGGATGGAAGACACCAGTTCTTGAATAGAACATCGCTTCCAATTGAAGTCAATGCCTATGGCTTCAGCATTCCTGCTGACAGATATTCCGCTGCCGTTGAAAATAGCATGCTGACTTTCCCAAAAATCATCTTTCCAGTCATCGGCGGCGTCAATGTTTTTATCCATGTAATCATCAAGATTGTACTTATAATAGAACCTCGATGATTTCAACTGAACATTCTCCTTCCCGAAATATCTTGAGAATAGGTGTAGATAGAATGTGTATGTGTAATTAATATCATCAAAAAAGTAATCCTCGCGGCCATTCTCGTCATCGCGGGTGGATTCTTTGACCGTTATTTTTACTACGTATGCGTCCTTCTCGCTGTCAAATTGAGGAAACGTAATCTGCGGGTCTAGTTTGAACGTATTGCGAATCTCTTCCGGAACATGAAATTCGAACTCGTACCCAGTAAGCCTCAGAGAGACTATTTCCGATAATTCAGTAAGCAGATTTTCTCCAATGTAACCATTTTCTACTTCTATCGTTCTTAAGAACTTTAATTCATTGTCTGGTTTGTTTACTATGACTATTGTTCGATGAGACCAATTTATGTTTGGATATTTTTTCTTAAAAAAATATACCGGGCTTGGGGTCAGTTGGAATATTGCGCTCGCTGTTTCAGGGATATTGAGACTGATGTTATCAACATCTTCCAACTTCGCATTTAATTTGTCCAGATCCGACAATGCAATCTGCAGACGCCCTTTTGAATCAAAGGAATAATCCAGTGACGAGTCCACAAGTATGGAGGTAAAAGATTTTAACGATGTGTCATTGGATGAAATCGTCCCGTCAATGACAGGATTAGGTCTGAACTTGATATGGCATTCTTCTGCAGTAGACGACAGCCTGTCTCTGATTTCAGATGATGGTATGCTGTCCTTGTCTACATAAAAATATCCTGATCCGTTCGATAATTCATCAGTTTTGACACCGAACCATTGAGAGAAGGCTTCGATTAAAGAGTCAATCTTATTCGTTTCATCCGCTTTAACCGTTACTTTCCCCCCGGATATCTTGGCGGAATCCGGAATGATTGAAATAGGGATTGCGTGAGAACGCAGAATTTGTTCCTGCGCATCAGTGTGCATCTCCCAAAGTTTTTGTATATTGTTTTCAGTATCTTTTATCATCGCCAAATTGTATCCTGCAATATAGCCAATAGCCCGATAATGTTTCTCCAAATTTTCGGTAACTTGCCACTGTTTGTCAGTAGGAGTAGTTGGATGTTGATTCACAACTTTAATTAACTGATACTTATAAAATTATGAATAATAGTTTAATCAAACTACTTATTTTAAACCATTTACACACCTACATTGTTACTTAATTATTAATCATTTTTAAACAGCTTCTCAGGCTGTTCCAGGATAGTGGCATCCTTCAATTGTTAGTTATTAAGTTCTCTTATCGCTTCCTTCAAATCTTCTTCTCCCGGAGTAAACACATGGTTCATTATTCCGACGGAAACGACCCTGGTTTTCCCGTCGTATGTCATGGTGCCGATGCTGCATATAAAGTGATTGTCGACCTTCAGCATATTGTCGATCACGAGTCCGCCTATTCCTGTCCCTATCATCGAACCGAACATTATAAATCCGGCATCACTGTCACTGTCTCCACTGTCGGAAAGTTCTTCGGTGATGGCCGTATTAAGTACGTCCTTGAGCGCCTCACTATGTGATGCCTTGTCAGGACAGGTAACCACACAGACACCTGCGATAGCCACCAATATCAGGATAGACAACAGAAGCTTCTTCATATATGAATGTTTTTCTATGAGTTAATAAGGAATGACACTGACAAATATCTACGCTCATCTTATTCGCCCTGCGGCTTCAGCTTGAACGTGATGTTCACTTCCCACCCGTAACTCTCGGCAATCTTGTAGATATTGCTGATCGTGATGTCGTCCTTCTTGAACCAGAGCTGGACGGTGTTGCGGATGACGTTCAGCTTCTGCGCCAGCGCCTCGTTGGTAATGGCTGCCGACTTCATGGCCTCACGTATGAAATCCAGCCTCTTGCCGGAAGCCTTGATGGGGCGTGCCGGCTTTTCAATGACCAGCCTGGTGCCTTCAATCTCCCTCATCGGAACGGTATAGGAGATTATGAAGTCATAGCCGTAGTAGTCAGCGGCGGTGATGATCCTGCTGAGGGTGGTGTCGTCCACCATGAACCAGCGTGTGACTGAATTCCTGAGGAGACCCACGCCCTTTGCGATGTCCCCGGTCGTAAGGCCCATCTGGTTCATGAACTCTGCCAGGAACTTGAGGTTCTTGACCTGCCACTGGCCGTTCACGAATACGCCGCACCCTTCCGCGAGTTGCTTCTTGTCCATAAAATGTAATCTTTTTTCAAGGAAAACTTGCATGATGTATTATTTTCCTTATCTTTGTGTATTATAATAATGCTTTTGAGAAAACATTAACCCTATAAGTACCAAATGTAGTAAAATAAAATCACAATACACGCGGTTACAAATTAAAATTCCCGAGGGCATTATTCGGATACATCCTACCCATGTGACGCAGCTCACGCAATAACACAGTGCCGGACCCTATGGAGTCCGGCGGCAGCAAGACAACGCCGGCAAGGCACAAAACGGAAAGATATGAACGACAGAGGAACATACGACGGTGTTCCGACCCGTCTGAAGGTCGCTGACGTCCTTGTCAACTACGGCAAGGACGTCAGCTTCACGCGCAGCGGTCTCATCAAGTCACCGTTCAGGGACGAGAGGACCCCGTCCTTCCATATACTTGCCGGAGGATACGGCTGGGTGGATTTCGGGGAAGGGACAAAGGGCGGAGTGATAGACCTCGTCATGAGGCTGGAGCACTGCGACAGGACCTTCGCCGTCAGACGCCTTGCCGAGATGAGGAACGGAGGACGTCTATACGTGCCGTCAGGACAGCAGGCCTCGAGGCCTGCCTGTCGTCAGGCACCTGCATTGAAAGTGGTGTCCTCCTCATACGTGTCAGACTGCACCCTTCTCAGGTATGCCTCCGGACGCGGGATATCAGAGGACGTGCTGCGCATGTACTGCCGTGAGGTAGCAGTGCGGACTGGCCGTTCAGGCTCAGTGCGGTCTTACATAGGATTTCCTAACAACGGGGACGGACATGTACTTAGAAGTGCGGTATCCGGACCCGGAGGAAAGCGGTGCACCAATTCCGCGCCGACTTATCTTGCTCCCGACGGCATGATCACGGTCGGCCCGGCCGATTGGGCCGTCGCCGTGTTCGAAGGGTTTTTCGACTTCCTCTCCTTCATCGAGAGAAGACGCACCGCGCACGGAATCCTGCCCGGCTGCGACATCTGCGTCATGAACAGCGTGGCCAACCTGAAGAGGTCCCTGGACTTCATCCTGAGGCACAGGAGGATCGACCTGTTCTTGGACAACGACAAGGCGGGAAGGGACACCTCCGAGGCGATCATCAAGGCTGCGCCGGGCATAGACGTCATGGACCACAGCGGAGAGTATGCCGGCTACGGCGATCTCAACGAGTTCCACATGAAGGAACCCATGGAATGAACTTCATCTTTAATTTTTACAGATATGGAACAGACACAAGAGAACAAGACAGCGGGAAAGAAAGAGATTTCCTACCCGAAGTTCATTCAGGAGAGGCTCGACCGCATTCCATGGGAAGAGCTGGAGGCATCCTACGGCATCAGGAAGGACTACATCCTCGGCAACGAGCAGGTGGCCAGGCAGCTGGCATCCGGCCAGGTGACGGACTACGTCAGATGCTACGCCAAGGTCGGCAACCTTACGGTCATCGGGCCGATGGCGCTGCAGGCCAACTTCAGGAACGACAGGGTCGAAGTGAAGCACTTCACGGTCAACCCGAACCCCGACCTCAGCGTCTACGGCGACGCCCTCCGCAGTGACAAGGTCGCGGAGAGGCTCATGGACACGTACGAGTACACCGTCAAGGACGACGAGGGGAAGGCTGTCCGCAAGGAGACCAGGCACTCGTTCGCCAACGGCGGCAGCCCGATCACCATCACGCGTCAGAACCCCGACGGAAGCGAATCGAAGACAAGATGCCTCGTGTCGTTCGACGGGTTCGTGAGGAACAAGGACGGAGAGATCATCCGCGGCACGCAGAAGCTTTTCCTCACGCCGTGCGCCGAGGTGCAGACCTATCTCGAGAAGGTAGCCCCGACGATGTACGGCCACGAGTTCACGCCGGAACAGCGCGAGGCGCTATCCGAGGGGAAGGACCTCTACATCGAGGACTTCAGGACGAAGGACGGGAAGACCTTCGACGCGGTCGTGCAGTACAACGCCGTGCTGAGGCAGGTCATCAAGGTAGATACTCCGTTCTGGAGGGAGACCGTGCGCAAACGCAACGAAGCTTCGAGGACCGCGGCTCCGGAGAAGAGACAGGAGGCCGAGCAGAAGAAGGCCCCCGCAAAGAAGGAGGAAGCGCAAGAGACGGCTCCGAAACGGGCACGAAGGGTATAGGGATTCATTCACTGGGAGCGTCAGACAGGCGCTCCCTTGTAATATTCAGACCATGACAGCAATAGAGACACTCGCGAGGATGTATGCCGACCAGTTCATCGACAGGTTCGCATCAATCGAGGGACACTGGACGGAGCCTCTAGTGGATCCGTGCCGCCACCCTCACCAGAACATATCCGGCAACGCGTACAGGGGCTGCAACCGCAGCTTCCTGCCTGTCATCTCCACCTTCCGCGGATACCGGCTGCCGCTGTGGATGACAGTGGCACAGATGCACGACATGTCCGTCTGGCCGAAGAAGGGGACGTCCGGAGTGCCCGTGTCCTTCACGGACATCTACATAAGGGACAGGACAGACGGGACAAAAAGCCGTGTCACCGTGGAGCAGTATGATAAAATGAGTGCAGAAGAGAGGAATGAGAAGAACCTACAGAAAATCTTCCGTACTAAATGGTACAAGGTCTTCAACATCAGCCAGACTACGTTCCGGGAGACCTATCCGGAGACTATGGCCGAGATAGAGCGCTATTTCGGTGCGGACGACGGACGGAGCATCAGCTCCGAGCCTCTAGACAGTATGATTGCAGGTAACGACTGGCTGTGTCCGATCCGTATTGACAACAACTACACTGCCGCAACCTACGACCGCGACAATGACGTCATAACCATGCCGCCAAAGTTCAGGTTCAACGATGACAGGGCGTTTTACAGTTCGCTGCTCAGGGAGATGGCGCGCTCAACGGGAAGCGAGATGCGTCTTGACAGAGGGATCTGGTCGGATTTAAAGGGCGACATTGCGATGGAAGCATTGGTCAGCGAGTTGTCTGCGGCCTCTATGGGCGCACTGCTCGGATTGGGAGTGACGATGGACGCTGGCTCGGAGCGTTTCCTGAAGTCGTGGGTAGAGTCTATCAATTCCTCGCCTCAAATTATTTATGACGCAGTCAGAGAGTCAGCAAGGGCGACAGACTGTCTCGGAAAAGTCCTAGGACTTGACATGGTCAAGGGTGTTGACATCACTCAAATCATGGCTCGTCAAGATGCGGAGAAAGCCGAGAAGTCCAGACGGAGACAGGAGTCAAGAATCGCAAGGTCCCTTTCGGACGGCACCGTAAAGATAAGTCGTCGAAGCAATGGAGGAAGAAGGATATGATAGGAATAATTGCCGGAGAGATAATCGGCTCTCCATACAGGAAGGAGAACATCCCAGACATAAACAGGATATTCTTTCCTCTCTTTGAGGACAATAGGGTGATTGATCCAAAGACATACCGAGAGCGTAACTATAAGGCGGCTCCTGGCAGGATAACTGATGCCGTACTGAAGCTTAGCGATAATGTCGAGTCTTTTACCGTCTCTAAGCTGGACAAGGGCGAAGCGATGTGCCAGGCAATAGTTATAGGGAGGACTGATGCGAGATTCAAAATGCCGTTTGAGAAGCATGAAGAGTCCGTGGCATCATTTCTACGATTCTTTCCCGAGTCGATGCACAATGACATTGCCGATGCCGCGGACGCGGCTTACCGGCTTGAGAGGAAACTGGGCGACACCCTTTTCGGGCAGATGGGACAGATGAACCCTCCCAGGCCGGAGGTGGTATCCGCGATGCTCAAGGGACAGCTCGTGCCGGACCACGACGGGACATACACCAAGGGTGACGGCAAGGCGGACGACGGCATTGTCCTTCAGGGGGCGATATGTGCCGTTGGACAGTCCCGGTCCTGGGAGGAGGCAGTCAGGAGGGCTATCGCACTGGGAGGCAACAGCCCCCTTGTCGCGGCCATCGCCGGAGGACTCGCCGAGATAGCCTTCGGAATGCCGGAGGATATGGAGCTCCGGGCGAAGGAGTACCTGAGCCGAGAGCAGCTGGCGCTCCTTCAGCGCGGAGAGAACAACGTCAGCGAGTCGAGGGTCAATGCGGGAGCGGACGCCCCGAAGGTGACGGAATCCGAAACCCGAATATCCGTATTCTCGCTTCCGGGACGCACGAAGGTGTACGCCATACCCGAAGGACGGCCGGACATCGAGAAATCCATCAGGAAGGTGAATCCGGACAGCGTGTTCGTGAGCCGGGACGGGATGGACAAGATTGTCGAGAGGGTCAGCACAAGGCTGGACGCCGACGGGAAGGCCCTCGGAGGCACTTTCGTCGACTCTCCCCGGCCGGAGTTGAGACTGATGTATTTCCGCCTCAAGGACGGGAAGCTCTACTCGCCGTCAACCCTGCCGGAAGGCAAGGGATTCCCTCCGCTCGACACCAGGATGAAGACGAGGACCGAGTTTGCCCGTTTCGTGGAGTCGGCGTCTGCCGTCCGCGACGAACAGGAGCGCAAGGTCGGCCACGACCCGGCTGCAGGGCATCTCCGGTTCGAGTCGGCGTGGTATCTTGACATCGAGCGCGACAGGGTGCGGCTCTTTAAGGGAGACATGGCCTACGGGGAGTTCGGACTGGACGACAAGGGGCGGATGAGGGTGAACCAGAACGTGGTCGGAGGCCGTTTCGGCGGAGAATACCTACAGGCTGCGATGGACAACCAGAGGGTCTTCCACAAGAACGACGGCCCGGCGGAGATCCTGGCGAAGATTGGCGAGAAATGTCTTGACGACGGATTCGTCCCGGATGAGGAACGGTCGTTAAAGTCCAACTACGAGACAATGATAGAAGACCTCTCCAGGATTGACGGCGAGATTCCCAGTGCTAGGCCCGTGTCGGATGAGGAGATGGCAGTGAGGACGGAGGCAACCAAAGTGAGGCGTGACTATGCGTCCTCCTCAGAGGTGAAAACCTTCGACGAGGCCTTGTACGGCTCGATGCATAAGGGAGCGGTCTTCACCATAGGCCACTCCAACCTGCCGATAGAGGAATTCATCGCGAACCTCAGGCGCAACGGAATCACCGTCGTCAGGGACATCCGCAGCTGGCCGCAGTCGAAGGCCTTTCCGCAGTTTTGCAGGGAGGCTTTGAAGGATTCCCTGGAGAAAGCAGGGATAAGGTATGTCTTCAACGGCGACGTGATGGGAGGGCATATCAGACGGACCGCCCTTCCGGACGAGGGAGAAGGAGTGCGCTTCACCATGTCCGAGGGCGGATACGCGCAGCGGACGCGTGAGAATGCCGTGAGGGCGGACCTTACGGTCGCATTCGCGGCAGACTTCACCACGGCGGGAGAGAGGCTGACGGAGAAGGCCGCCAAAGGGAAGATCATACAGATACCCATGGAGAAGGGGGCATGTGATCCGAAGGCCATGGCGTCCGACATACTGTCCTGCATGACGGAGAGGGAGCGCTCCGCCCCGCTTGAAATCAACATCGCCGGGAACGGCATGGACACGTTCGCGGCAAGAGGATTCTCAAGGGAACAGGTGACGTCGGTCGTCGTGTCGGTGATAAGGGAACTGACGGAAATGGGCGGCATTGACATACGTTGCATCCGGAGCGGCGGACAGAGCGGCGCTGACGAGGCCGGCATCATGGCGGCCAAGGCACTCGGCATCCCTGCCGAGGTGCATGCCCCGAAGGGATGGCTGATGCGTACGGAGGACGGGAAGGACGTGTTCAGCGAATACGCATTCAAGGAGAGGTTCGTCACAATGCCGCCGAGAGACCTGTCCTACGAGGAGACGGCCCGGACTGAAGGGTTCAGGAAGGTATATGACGAGATGGTCGCGGACTCGCGGAAGGGAGAAAGGCAGGCCGTCATGTGCGCCGAGACCTCTCCGTCAGACTGCCACAGGTTCGCGTGCGTCGGGTATGCCCTGCATCACCCGTCACTTGTCGGGAGGCGGTTCAATCCGGTCGACGTGCAGCATATCAAACGCGACGGATCGACCATATCCCAAGAGGCGCTTGAGCGCAAGTTCTGCAGGGACTTTCGCGTGGAATACACGGAATCCGAGCTGCCGGCGGTGATTAAGAGGATAGGAGAACGCATCCAGCATCCGAGACCAGAGGACAAGGCGATAAGGCTGTCCACGAGTCATCAAAATCAGGGCAGGAGGAGATGATATGGGGATATTGGAGATAGCGGTAGCCGCATTGTCGGTGATGGGCGGAACGACTGTCGTCTCTGCCATTACCGGGGCCGTCATGGGAAGCCGCCGTGAGATCGGCGCGCTCCGGGGATTCCTCTGGGGACTGTTGCTCCCCGTGGTCGGCATCGGAAGGGTCTGGATAAGCGACAGGATTGTCAGGCATGACAACACCGAACGCACACGGAACAACAATGGTACAAGTCAGATTGCAGCTGAAGCTGCCAGGAAGCAGTATGAAAGGGACAACCCCAAACGCCGGTATGACAGGCCTGTGCAAGTCCGGACCAATGAAAATGCAGACAGGCAGGAGCAGAACATTTCAAGATCAAGAAGAAGATAATCACAATGCAGAACGGCATGGACAATTACCTTCGTGACCTGGCAAGGTCCTGCGCGAAGGAGGCTTTCGAGAAAGCCAGGGAAAATGCATCGAGGTCGGACTTCATGGGAATCAACTCCGGGAAGGTGGCCAAGATAGTAGTGAACAACAGAAAAGGTGCGGATGACATGCTCCTGGGCCTTGCGGCAAAAGCGGAAAGCGCTGCGAGCCTGCCGGATCTGATTCCGATACACAAGGCGGTATACGGCATTCTTGAGACAGTCGATTGTCTGCTCCAGAGGGCTCATCTCGGTCCGGACGAGTACGGGATGTTCCGTTCGGACAGCATCCCGGAACTGAACCAGGACAACTGCTACCTCGGAAACATATGCGGACTGTCCACACGTCCTCTCCGGAAATGGGAAGAGTCCAACTCACGGGATCCGGAAGCATACAGGACCGTCATGAAGCAATATGGCGGCATGATTTCATCCAACTCAAAGGCGGCGCAGGTGATACGAAAAGAGACTCAGCAGGATATAAGGCAAAGGCACAGAGGAAGATGATGGGGCGCTAGAAGCAATAATCTTAAAGAATTGATGTCATCCGTGAGTAAAATCTTCCGGATGATAATTATTGAGTTGCTCATAATCTTCCAAACCGATTATACTAAGACTGCCACTGTTAAATCCGGAAAAATTACTATATTTGAAAAACCAGCAAACAGAGTCCGCACGATAATCAAGAATAGTAGCATTCTTTATTATTGTTTCAGGATTCTTTTTGTCATGAAGAACTTTAAATAACAGAGCAATCGTCATGTATATAATCAATAAAGACAGCAACAAACTCGTAAAGATTGAAAAAAGAACTTTTAAGTCTCTTGGATTGGATGAAAGGCATAATCTACAAGAATGGATAGCAAAAGAACCGTCCTCTCTTGGGGAAGAACTCCTCATTATCCAGAAAGAATTTGATGGTTTCGCTGATACACGCGAACGATTGGATCTCCTTGCCATTGATAAGAATGGTAATCTTGTCATCATCGAAAACAAATTGGATGACTCAGGAAGAGACGTTACATGGCAAGCTATCAAATATGCCTCTTATTGTTCCGGTCTCTCCAAAGGAGATGTGATAGAGATATACCAGAGATACCTGAATGACCAAAATCTTCATGAATCGGCCGCAGACAACCTGTCTGATTTCTTCGACAATCGAGATTTGAAAGACGTGGACATCAATGTCGGAAACGGCCAGCGAATATTTTTCGTTGCTGCAAATTTTCGCAAGGAGGTTACGTCTTCCGTAATGTGGCTGCTCAATTCTGGTTTAAAGATGAAGTGCTTCAAAGTTACACCTTATGAGTATGGAGGGAAAGTTCTTCTAGACTTTGACCAAATCATCCCCGTAAAAGATGCAGAAGATTACACCATTTCCATTGCAAAGAAAACTCAGGATGAGAATAAGAGCGGCGAAGAGAAACAAGCCAGGTTTTCCGTCAGACAGGAATTCTGGGGTGAATTTATTGAATATAATAAATCTACGAATGCACTTTTCTCTATTAACGCGCCTACGACAGACAATTGGATAGGCAGGGCTGTAAAAGGCTCGAACGGCATGAATTGCAACGTGATTGTCAATTACGACAACTGCCGAGCCGAAATATACATCAATACTGGAGATCGAGACAAAAACAAAAGAATTTTTGACTATCTGTTTAAAAATAAAGATGCAATTGAACTTCAGTTCGGCGAACAATTAACATGGCAAAGGCTCGACAATAAGATTACTTCACGTATCAGAATTGACCGAGACTGGAGTTATACCGACGTTGACCAGCGCCAACAAGTTATTGAATTCTTGACATCATCCGCCAACAAACTGATGGAAATATTCACTCCATACTCAATTAAATATAATAAGAAATAAATTGAGAAGGTATAATAGATAATATATTAGCAATTTAACACCATTAGACATATCACGACATGGAATTTCCGATAGCGTATGGCCTGTCAAAGACGGGCTTACCTTTAATTTTATCTGAGGATAATGTATGTTTTATTATTGATACGGGAGCAACTAATAACACCTTATTTCGTTTCGTATATGAACATTTCAAAGACAAATTTAAGGTATTAGATGACACTCTCACTGTAATAGGTATAGATGGCGTAAAACACGAGACTCCAATCATAGAAGCGACATTCAATTTTGGAGGAGAAGATTATACATCGTCCTTTTCGGTATTGGATGCCACTGATGCTGTAATGACTGTACAAGAAGAGTCCGACATCCAGATTCATGGCGTACTTGGCACGTCATTCTTTGTGGAAAACAAATGGGTCATTGACTTTAAGAATTGCGTTGTAAGAGAAGACTGATATAGTTTTGATTTATGGATTAGAACAATGAGCTGCGTCTATGTAAGTCTAGACTCAGTTCATTGTTCTAATTGTAGAATAGATTTCAGCCGTCGATGGATTTGACAAGTTCCAGCAAGTCAAAATGATTCCGACGAAGAAATTCATTGATATCTTCTCTTGAGTAGAGATAGATGCTGCCACGTTGAGTGAATGCCAGTTCGCCGCAGTCCCTCCATTTCTTGATGGTCTTGGTTCCGACGTCGAACATTGCCATGAGATCCTGGTTTGTGTAGGCAAGTTTGTTCTCGAAGGTCATGTTCGTCTTGATGGCCCTAAGTTCTTTCTTTATCGCATTCAGGGAACTCATCAGAAGATCCAACTGCTCGGAGTTGTCATCAGTTTGTATTCTTTTCATACGTCTTCATAAATTATCGGAAGCCCTCCGAAGGGGACTCCCGCGTTAATCAGTTATAGAACTCTTCCGGAAGGTCGTCCTCATCTGAGGCTTCAGTAACAGGTACCGGTTCGGTCAGTTTAGTGTTGATACGGTCTACGAGAGTCTGAATCCAGTTCATCTGGGCGGTATTGTCCGCAACTTCGTTCTCTCCGACAGTGACATAGCGGACAGCCGGCATCGGCTCGTCAGTCCAGTGGAGTTTCTGTCCTCCGGCACTTACGACGGCATTGGTGAAGCCGGTCTTGGATGTATAGACCTCAATCTTGACGTCATTGAGATTCTCCAGTCCCTGTTCTGTTACAAGGCTTCTCACGATGGACTTGAACACACCTGAATCACGGCTGACGGAGATGTCGTAGTCCTCTCCGCTTTCAGTGTCAGACAGCCGGATGTGCCAGTTGCGGAACTTCTTGTTCTCGAATTCGTGTTCCTTGAGTTCGATGCCTTTGAGGGAACCGGAGATTGCTTCGAACGAAGTCACCTCGCCGTTTATCTTGGAAATGATTGCACCTTTTGAGATGCGCAGAAAGATCTTCTTGGATTTTCCTGTCTCGCTGATTGGATGTAGCATGGTTGATTTGCTTTATGTTGAACATTCACTTACCTCCCGGTAAACGGGCGGCCTTCCTTTCCTCCGGAAGGTGACGCATTTGTTAGGCGACAATACAAGACAACAAAGGCAAGACAAAACGCACCCGGAATGGGCTGCGAATTTGCCTTGCCGTTTGTCTTTTCGCCTTACTTCGCGGATACCTACGGAGGGAAGGAGAACAATCCGATTTTATATGCTATTTCATGTGAATTCCGAAAATTTGTAAATGTCTTTTAAGCACATGACAAAATTTTAAAAATATCGAATGGTTGGGGTCTAAGAGGGTTC
>OGOJ01000146.1_pt1 | contig 70528 bp, 108 predicted proteins | sample 1552601 | NCBI WGS metagenome assembly OGOJ01 (sample SAMEA2580184, study PRJEB22360) | human gut metagenome | biome: human gut; feature: human-associated habitat; material: faeces | place: Denmark | collected 2008/2010
ATATCTGTTTGATGTATCAATAGTCTTAATTGGCTCAGTCAGTAATTGCCCTCTGAAATCACCTTGCCTGGTTTCTCCATGATATTGAATTATGAATGCTAATGCATCTTTATTCTTCACAACGTACGGCTCCGGATTATCAACGATATATTTCTTAATTCCATTTGCAATGCGCTTCTGTGTTGCTTCCGCCAATGGCTTCGGTCGGTCAAATATGCTTTTACCTAAGTCTGACCAATCAATGTAATCTCCACACTGTTCATATGGCTTCAGATTGTCTGTGCCAAAACGATTATGTGTAGGTTTCGGCCATATTATCTGCTTCCCATCTCTGCGGAACACCGCATACCATCTTTTTCTTGTAGTCGGCGCTCCATAATCCGCAGCCACCAGTTCCCGGCTGTCAAATTCATATCCGATAGATTCCATAGCAGATATAAATTTGTTATAGTCTTCTCCAATTCGTTCTTTAATAGGGCGCCCTTTCTCATCCAATGGTCCCCATTGTTGGATTTCTTCCACGTTCTCCATAATGATTACATCTGGGAGAATTGCTTTTGCGTGCTTATATACAGCCCACGGAAGAATACGAAGCCCTTGTTTTCTCGGTTGCCCACCTTTTGCTTTTGAATGGCTTGTACAGTCCGGGGAAGCCCACATCAACGCTACATGCTGATTTCCGACATATTTCTGTAAATCTGCTTTGAAAATATCTTCTGTTAGATGCAATGTCCCGGGATGATTCGTCTTGTGCATCAGGATAGCGTCGGGGTCGTGATTAATTGCTATGTCTACTGGTCTGCCGAGCGCCATTTCGATTCCTACAGATGCCCCACCACCGCCGGCAAAACAATCTATAATTAAATCTTCCATTACTACTCCTTAGCTAAATGGTAAATCCGGATCGTAAGCCGGTTCAACAAATGTGTCACTTGCCGGTGCTGACGGTGGAACTGCGCCGATGTTTTCAGGCTGGTTGCCTCTACCCTTACTTTCCACAAACTCATGTGTTTCTACCAGACAGTCATTTGTGTAAATCTTCTTTCCATCAGTGTCTGTATAGTTTCCAGTCTGCCAGCTGCCGATGACTGCAATTTTCATTCCCTTATGCAGGTATTTTTCAGCAAACTCTCCATTTTTACCAAGTGCAACACAATTTATGAAATCTGCTTTCCGCTCATTGTCTTTACGATACTGTCTTTCTACTGCAAGAGTGTATCTGGCAATGGCTATGTTATTGGTTTCGGTACGTATGTCCGGGTCTTTCACTAATCGACCGATCAAAATTACTTTGTTCATGTTATTTCTCCTTATAAGCTTCCGGCATCGGCATCCACGCTGAAACCGTGTATTTTATCTCTCTTCCGACTCCAACATCCGCCCATTCGCCGTTTCCGATGTATCTCAGAGATGTTGGCCATTCAGCACCCTTGATTGTTACCGTGTACTGCGGCAGTTCCTCGATATCAACATCTTCGTCTGGCTCCGGTGGTAACATTAATTCTGTCGGAATCCATTCAATCACCGGATTATAGGATGCAAAACATTCCTTTGCCTTTTCCAGTGCATCATTCCATCCTCTGTCGTACAAACCGGATGTTGAAGAGATTTCCTTTTTAATTTCGTCCAGAACATTAATTAGAATCTGCATCCTGTCACTCCTTTTTATCCTCGTAAAAACTCAAGTAATCAAACCACTGGTCTTTGATAAAATGCCCGATGATTTTTACTGAACTTCCCCATCCCTTTGTTGCGACCCGAACATGCTTTCCTTTTAAATCCACAAGATCTTCAACGCCAACTACATCCATAATTCGCATGATTGCTTCCATTCCGGAAGCAGAACCTTTAAATTCTTTGGCTCCCAAATATCCATGTCCAAGAACATATCCGCCGTAAACGACTCCCCATCCGCCACCGTTCAGCGTAAGGTCAAGCGAAAGTACTCCGTGATCTCTGAAATTTAATGATACATTTGTAATTTCAGCGTTTTGAAGCTTATATCCATCCGCCAGTAAAAGTTCTTCTGTCCATTCTTTCAATTTTATTCCTCCTCGTAATCATTACAGTACAGCGATCCGTAATCCCAGGCCAATGTGCAGCAATTACGGAATCTGCATTTGCTACAATCTGTCATTTCCATATTCCCTTCTCCTTTCAAAACGGAAACAAATTCAAATCAACTTCCAAACCGGCTTGTCCAATCTGAACCAGAACATTATCACCGGCAACTTCTTTAACTTCCTTAAGCATTTTTTCAGCATCTGAAGCATCACCACTCAAATGTACCAATGTTATCGTTTTGAGCGATTCTGTGAGGTTTTCCTTAACGAATTGCTTGCAAGTTGACAAAGAACAATGCCCGGTGATCTGGTGCTTCCACTTCGGGTTGTTTCTGTCTATCAGTTCCTCGCAGTAATTACAACCAATAATCAAGTGATTAAGTTCCATTGATTTGAATTTGTACCGGCAATGCTCAAAGTCTGTCAGGTAAAGAAGCTTTCCCATTTCCTCATGTTCCACTAGATACCCGAAGTTCGGACATGGTTCTTTATTTGCAGATGTATGCGGCAGGTTGAACGGAACTACATTGAACGAGCCAATTTTGAAATATTTCTTTTCAGCAACAGTTTTTATAGTTCCGTCCGTTATGCCTAAGTTCTTGATTGTTTCTTTCCCGGTATAAACCGTGATTCCTGCATTCATGATTTCATGAACAGCTTCGGTGTGATCGCCATGTTCATGTGAAAGAAGCACACCGGAAACATTGTTTATCTGGTAGCCAATCCCTCTGAGGATTTTCTTGCACTTGCATCCGCAGTCAAGAAGAACAATCTCGCCTGTACTTGACTGCAAAGCGTAACAGTTTCCTTTTGTACTTCCTGTCGAAATTACTCGCATGAACAAATGGCATCACCTCGCTTTCAATTTTCTTCCACATATCGGGCAGTAATTAATCCTGATGAATGCATTTGATGTATAAAGTCTGTATTCCCCACATTTATATCTGATTTGCGTAAAATTAGTGCATTCTCCATTAAATTCTGTGTAAATCAGATCTTCGTTATCATCTCGGACAGGTCTACAATACTTACATTTCATACTTCATCATCCTTTGGAAATTGGAACACGATGTTTGCTGGTTCGAATTTCATATCTGGGCTATTAACCATGGTTTTGATGATTCCAAAACCTCTTGCAGCCATTTTTATGCATTCCTCGTAATCGTCATCACTCATTTCAACGTTTTGTGTAAGAAACATTCCTGCGTATACTTTATGAAGCACCTTCATTGCTTTCTCGGCTTTTTCCTTTGTTGAATAACTAGCTATGACTGTTCCTTTTTCACCAACTATAGGAACATATGCAAATATAAGGTTTCCTGCTACACTCAATACTGTATTTTCGTATGGGATATCAAGATCTCTTGTCTGACTAATTAATCTCATTTCATTCTCCTTTCAATTTCCAAATTCATACTGTGGCATAATTTAATACAGTTTCCATGAAGCATATGATTCCTACATGCTCCATATTTTTCGTTGAATTTTTCCACTGGCATCTTTTCTTCGTTTACTGCGCGAACCCATCTACGAACCTTTTTCTGAGTATTTCTTTTTCTGTCACCACGTAATTTTCTGATATATTTCCCCTCATCAGTCACGTAATGGTGGAATCCAAGATAACACAGTCCCATTCGGAACGGTACAATTTGCGATTTTGGGTTCAATTCCAATCCAAGGCTTTTAACCATCATTCGAATTGCTTCAAGAATTTCTCTGGCGATGTCTTTTATTTTGCACAACACATAAAAATCATCGTTATATCGTCCATAATATGGATTTCCAAACTCAATCGTTATCATCTGATCTAGCGAATGAAGTAGTAGCAATGCATATTTTAGGTTGACCTGGTTCCCTAATGGCAGTCCTGGATTTCCTGTACTATCAATAAATAAATGATTCAGCCAGATTGTAAAATTATCATCAAAATAGTAGTCCAGTACATCTTTCATTATTTCATGATCTATGCTGTAAAAATATTTATGAATATCACATTTTACAATCCATCCATTTATTCCATTCTTTTCATAGAAATCCAACATCTGCTCCTTTAAACCGTCCATTGCCATATGTTGTCCTTTTCCCTGTTGTCCAGCGGTATTCCATTTAATCAGAATTTTTTCAAGCTTCGGAGTCAGAACATAATCGGAAAAGCATCTCTGCACTACTTTATCCTTAAATGAACATGATTCTATTGTACGTTCTTTTGGCTCGTGGATTTGAAACTTATTATATGGATTTATGGTATACGATTGCCTTTCCAACTGTTCTTTTAGAAGGTGAATGCCTTCAAGAGACAAATTAGAAAACCTTGCAGTGCCTGAGTTAAACTTTTTACCACTTTTAACCTTCTTGTAAGAACGATATAAATTCTCAAAACTTGCCACAATATCTTTATCCATTTAGTTTCTTCCTTTATATTTATCCATTCCGGAAAGGTTATGCATTTACTTGTATCTTTACTGATTTCAGCTTTGCGCTTACTCTGTCTGCCTGTGATCCAGGTTGGGCGAACACCGTTACTGTTGTTGTAGTTATTGCTGTTGATGTTGCCAGAAGGCGAAACAACGGTATTGCAACGCATAACCCAATTTGTTACCTGTTTCTGTCTTTTGTTCTCCATGAAATAGTCATGTACTTTATATCTTTGACCATTTGTGACCATGACTCCATTCCACCGGAGTTGATAATTCCTAATTCATATGAAAGTTCTATAAAGCACATTAACTCATCACAATGAGTAATGACTTTTGTTTGAAGCTCTAATCGTTCTCTTTTATAATCTTTCAGATCAGTTCGGTTGGCTTCAAAAAGCATTTCATATATTTCCAGAGCTTTATTCTGCATTTTATCTACAAGTGAAAATCTGTATTTCTTCGGGTATCGTCTGGCATTACTCGTAACTATTAATGTATGCTTTGCAAGCTGCTTAGCCTTTGTTATTACCTTTAAATCTTCATTTGCCATTAATCATCACTTCCCAATTCAAAGATTGAAGAAGAAAAGATACAAACTGGGCGAACACCGAGACCGCTGCCGTAGCTACAGCTGCAGAAGTAGCCAGAAGGCGAAACAACGGCAAGTGTTGAATTGTAATCATTTACTGGTGTACTCCATGGCGTAATCAACCACCACCATTTCGGCATGTTCGGCAGTAATTTACGATATTTCCGGTACTCATCCACAGTCAAAAGTGAAATCTTATCTTCGCAATGTCCGTATTCTGTCTGACCGTCCAGAGAAAGTAAATCACGATCAAATCCGATAACTGCATCCTCTCCTAATTCGTCCACAATCTTTTTCAAGAATTTAGTGTTTAATTCTTCTCGAAGTTTACTTGAAATCCAGTTATTTGAATCCGAATCAAATGCTCTTTCTTTTCCATCGAATCCATTCAAAACGGCAAAATATCCTTTTTCTGTCTTGTCCAAAATCATCCATTCCATTCCGGCGATTTCTACCGTTTTACCGATTTCCGGTTTTTCCATATGCTGCTTTTTATATTCAGCAAATTCTTTGTTGATCCGGTTTAATTCGTTTTCAAAATATTTCAAATTTTTCTTCATTTTCATTCCTCCACTTTAGATACAAAGAGATTGGATTTTAAGATACAAACTGGGCGAACACCGCAACTGTAGTAGTAGACATTGCTGCAGATGCGGCCAGAAGGCGAAACAACGGCAAGCGCATATTTCCATCCTCTTTCCACTGTGCTCCATGTGGAGCAAGTCCAATAGGAATCATCCAATTCATCATTTGGCGTCAGTTCTGTGTATTTACGCGCTTCATCAAACGTCAGTGGTCGAACTTTGCATTTCACTTCTCCGATCTTCTGACCATCCACAGTAATCAGATCTGCCACATCAGTTTCGATGCTTTCTTCTCCAAACTCTTCTTCAAAATCTTTCAGAATTTCAGTATCACAGAGTTTCTTCAAAGATGATTTACTATAGTCATTTGTATCATCATCAAATTTCACATTCTCTTTCACGAATCCGAGAGAAATGATCTTGGTATGCTCTGTGTACTGTTCCAGAACTTTGTATTTACGCTTTCCGGTAGTCTGGAAGATATCTCCTGGCTTCAGTTCGAATAATCCCACCTTGCCAGATTTTTCCTGTTTTTCCAGAAGTTCAACAAGTTCCTTTGCTTTCTTTAAAATTTCGTTATTGTTCATTTTTAGCACCTCCCGATCATGCTGTAAGCGAAACCATTAAGTTAAAGAAACTGGAAATTACCAGCGCAACCAGCATCGGTAAACTGTTTTTCTTCTTAACGGTGTATATCGCTAATGCAACAAAAACGATATAAGCAATCACACACAATACTGTAAATACATCATGTAAACTCATATCACATTTCCTCCTGTTTCATAAAATCTGGGATCTCTGGTTCTTTGCATGCTGCCGGAATTGGCTCTTTTTCTGCTGCCTGGACAACATCTGCAACTGTCGGCTGTTCAGGCTGTTCCTCGATCGTCATTGGCTCTGGGATAAATTCTTCGGTGTTAGCGTTCTGCTCGATTTCATATGAAACATCAGCTGCAAAAGCGTCATCTCTTGAAACTGTTTGTGTATCATCGTCCGCTTCCTGCACGAAAACATCACCATGAGTGTTGATGATCTGCTTTAAGGCACGATTGATAACGGTTTTCTTTGCCATCTGATCGGTGAATTTCTGGTGTGTACCATTCCCATTTTCCTTGTATCCGAACCCCTGCGACCAAGCTTGTTTAATCTGCTTGATATTCATTACTTCCAGATGTTTCGTTCCATCTTCCATCAGCACAACTGCGTATGCTCCAAGGATTTTTTCGTTATCAATGTTCATAAAATCCTGTTCGTGAGAATCCAGAACCTTATTTCCATCTTCAATATGATATTTGAATTTATCTCCCTGGTAGATAATCTCTGCGTGAATGTCTTTCATTCCGTATCTTCTGGCAATCGTAATGTTTCCGAAATATGATCTCTGGAACTGGCACTGACCGGCATAACTAACGAAATATCCCTGTTTTTTCTGCACTGAAAGTCCTAGTGTGGCCATGTTCATAAGACTGTTTGCAATGCTAATCTGACTACAAGATTCCAAAATCGGCTTATTATTTTTATCTTTTGTTTCCTTGAGCACCAGATACGCTCCCATAAGTGCATTGCTGAGATTGTAGTCTTTTGGAAAAGAAAGACCATATTTACATTTTTCTTCAAGCTGTTTTGTCAATCCGTCAATAAACTGGTTGTTAATTACAACTGCTGCCTGCTGTTCTCCTACTGTTGCTACCTGCGTTTTGTTTGCCATTTTAATTCTCCTTTTCTTTTCTAATGATTTCCTTGCTTTTCTACGCCATTGTATTGCTTTTCCTTGACTTGCTATTCCTTTGCGATCTCATCAATGCGCTTCTATTCCACCGCTACTCCTATCGAAGCTCTTCCTTTGCGAATCTGTTCGAATTATTTTTAAATATTTTTCACACTTAATTCCCCATCTGAAACCTTCAACAGAATCATCTGTGTATCTAATCTTGGAATCCTGTCCGAATTTATGCTTTCGGTGTCGTCAACCCAAACCGGAAGCCGTAAGTCGTTCATCTCCTGTAATCCCATCACAAGGTCAATGTCGCAAAGGATCCGGTCGCTATGGTTCAGGCCGTTTGCATAATCAATACCATTGCAAATCATCCGGCAAGTTTCCAACGGTTCTCCATCCTGCGTGTAGTCGAGGAACTGGAACTGAAAGTGTTTGAAGTGCGGATTAATCACTGCTGCCAGTGCCTTATTCTTCTCAATGGAATACTCGGTCAGCTGATCTACTTTCTGCTGAATGTTCGCCTGCTTCTGTGAAAGCTTTTTCTGCTCTTCCTGCAACACTTCAAGGTTATTAGCTTTTTCCTCAAGCATTGCGGTCTGAGTCTTAATCTTTGCTTCAACATCTCTGAGTTTTGCTTCCAGAGAATGACGGTTGTTGCTTAATAAAATCCTGTCATTTTCGCCGTTTCCGATGCCATTGATACTTTCTTCCAGTGATGAGATTTTGTTACAAACTACCTTGTATTCTTCATCGTCAGACATATCCGGTTCTGGAATCGGTTTTTCTGCTTCCTTTTCCGTTTCTGCGATTTCAAGTGCCAGAGATGTGATTTCTTTCTTAGTAGCTTCGATAACTGTTTCTGCTTCTTTCTTAGTTTCATTCGCTGCTTTTAATCCCTCGGAAGCTTCATTGCCGTCCTCAGTGATCTGCTCCAGTTTGGTGCGTTTATTTTTCTCAAACTGTTCTTTCTCTCCTAATTTTTTGGATATCCTGGACTGCTTATTAAACTCAAACTTGCGTTTCGCAGTTTCCGCCTGTTCTTCCGGAAGTGCCTGTCCGCATGTCGGGCAAATAGCTGATACCGGGTCAAATTCTTCTCCACGGATTGCAGTAAGTTCGGTATCGCCGTCCCACTTCTCTTTTAATGCTTCCGTATATTTCTTTTTAGCCTGTGCCAGTGCTGCTTTGTGACGTTCGATTCCTTTGCTGGCGTGTTCCAAATCCATTTCGGCAAGCCTTAATTTGTTCTCGGCGTTTTTCTTGTCGGATTTCAGCGTATACAATAAGGAAGTTATTCTTTCGTGGTTTTCTCTGGCTGTTTTACCAGCTTTCTCAACCAGTGCGTCACGTGAACGCTTCAGTCCTGCCAGTTCAATAGAAATCCGGTCGTATTCTCTTGAAGCATCGCAGAGTACTTTTTCCTGCTTCTCGTTTTCTTTCAGCAAGTCAAGAAGATCGTCCCTCTGTGCCCGAAGTGTTTCATCGCACTCAACCTGTCGGCTCTGCTCTTTTCTGATCTGCTTTGCGATATCATCAACATCTGACTTGGCTTTTCTCAGGTCTCTTCTGCGGGCTTTTAAGATTTCTTCGATAGAATCTCCTTCCACGCCTTCGTTCTTTATCCATTCATACTCCGGATGCTCCGCTCTGAACTGTGATTCACTGAATCCTGCTATTCCTCCCAGTGTTTCCCTTGCTTTTGCTGTTGCTTTCTGGATTTCATTCAAAAACACTCTGGCGTTGCTGCACATGGCAATCGTATCGGGATCGGCAATCCTTTTAAGAATCTCCATATACTCGGTTTTGTTCCGCTTAATTCCGTTGACGTAATATTCAACCGTATTTGATGATTTTCCTTTCTTGGTCTTTTTCTGGACAACATATTCCGTTCCGTCAACGTCAATAACCAGTTCTCTCACCACTGGATCATTAACTTCTTCACCGTCAACCTTCCGGCGGATATTGTTCGGGAGTGTTCCGTCTGCCAGTTTTCCGGTCAGAACATCAAAATATGCATCCATCAGAGAAGTTTTGCCCTGTCTGTTTCTTCCGGAAACTTCTGTTCTTCCTGCGAAATCAAATTCTTTTGCTTCAAATTTTTTGTAGTTTTCAACGCTCAGTTTTTTCAAAGTTACCTTTTCCATTTTTGATTTCCTCCATCTCCATTACTGAAACTTCGTATGCTGTTTTTCTGACATAAGAACCATCTGACTGCTTTTTCCAATAGTCACGGCTCTGCATACGGCCCTTTAATTTAACTTTTGTACCTACTTTCCATTCAGAAGCTTTCACCGCCAAGTCTCTCCATGAAATACAAGAAATGTATTCGGACCGCCTGTATCCATTGATTGCCACACAAACTTCGCAGATTGTTTTTCCTAATGGCGTTTTTCTCAGCACCGGCTTCTTGCAAATGTTTGCAGTCATTTCTACTGTATTCACAAGAAGCGTTCCTTCCGTGCTGACATCATATGCTTCCAGATACATATACTTTTTCTCTTGGTGGTCTGCTCTGACCCATTTGGAACGGATTCTTCCCGAAACCTTTATCCAATTCCATTCCCGGAACGTACCTTTGAGTCTGTTCGGGATCTCAACAATGATATTGTCCGGTGTTCCGCTGAACCGATCACTTCTGACGACTAGAAAGCTTTTGCCCTTCCTTGGCTTAAATTTGACTTCTGCCGGATCAGTTACGAATCCGGTCAGTGTTGCTTTGTTTAAATCTTGCATTTTTGCTTTCTTTTTCCTTCCTTTTAATGTCGTGTACGAAGTCATTGATTTTTAGCATCACTGCCAGCCCGGCTGTACTCATTAAGATGTAATCCAATGCCAGAATCGTGAGTGCGTCCAAATTAGTCACAGCCCAGCATACTGTAAAGAACACGATTGCCAGACCAGAAACCCCGAACACTGCAAGCCCCTCTAAGTAAGTTCTCATTTTTTTCCTTTCCCCAGCAATCCCATTGCCAGCACTGTAGTCAACAGAGCAATGATTGCCAGATCTTTGTTCCTTGCTTCCTTCTCAAGGTCTTTGATGATCTCAGAAGCAAGTGTTTTGCCAGTTTCCTTAGTGATTTTAGACATTAAAAATGCCCTCCTGTGTTTTTATTTGTCAAATACAGGAAGGTGTGATATAATCAACCTGTATTTAACTTACTCAAGCTAAGTTAGATACGTGCTCCGGTTGGTGTTCCTGCACCGCCGGGGCTGCTTACAACTTAAATGCCTAACATGGCAGCCAGAACGTTTTTGTCGACGTAATCGCTATCTGAAGTATCAAGATAAGCTTCAACAGCTTTCAATCTGCCTGCCAACAGGGCATATTCTTCTTCAATGGTCTCCGGGATAAAATCCACGGAGCTTTCTTTTTCTACAGCCATCAATTTTCTTTCTCCTTTTCACAGTATGGACACGGGGCATTAAGTAACAGGTTGTTCAGCACCGCTTTTACAGATACAAAATTTTCCTCCATATCACGTAATGCTTCGCACACATCATAATATTTTCTGCTTCCTTCAGTCGTTGTGATGCCGACGCATATCGCGCGATACGTCCCCGACTTTTCACTGCTGAAAACCTTACATTCAAAGCACACATTTGCTTCTGGAACTGTGTCCTGTGCTTTCCGGCACATTCCGTATAAGGTATCAGCATAAAGGTTAAATTTCTCTGCTTTCGTCATTTGTCCGCTCCCATCCCGGCGTTTACCGCCTTGAAGATCATCTGTTTTGTTTTTTCCTCTCCGAACGCTTTCGAAAAGGAACTGTAGGTACGAGATATGATCTCCGAAAGATCGTGGATGACTTCATTTCCCGCACCGTTGATTGATACGTTTCCTTTTTCACATTTAATCATCTGATTTTTACCTCCTGATTGTGCATCTGATTTATGATGCTGCTATCTGTTCAATCACCGGAAGAATTCCGTTCTCTTTCAACGTCTCATAAAGAAAGATTCTTCCTTTCTGTGACCACTTGGTATTCATCTTCACATCCGGTCTGCCATCTGATCTCACAATGTCAACTGTTTTGGAATGCGTATATCCCATTCCGTGATATTTACTGTATAATAACCACTGGTCGCTTTGCTTATACTGGATTCCCAGATCATGAAGGACTTCATTCATCCTTTTACCGGACATTCCATAATCTTTTGCAATCTGGGTGATTGTTACAAGCCCTGGATTATTCAAGATTTCATCGTAGTAGTCAGCTTTCGGTTTTAATTCTCCGATGATCTGATTTTTCATATTAACTTCTGTTGACAGCGACTTAACAGAGTCTTTCAGCTTCGCAATCGTCTGGTCCGCCATCTTTAATGCTCTGGCAAATACCTGTTCCGGCGTGTTCCAGGCTTTTTCGAGATCGATGAGATACTGTCGGCATTCTTTTCCTTTTTCAGTTCTACTCATAAGGCAAATGTGTTTCGCCATATCTACTGATAAAGAATAATCCTGTATTTCTCTGTGCGCTCCGTTATTTACAACCGTACCTGAAAGTACACTTGTAAAATCTTCGTTTTCAACGAATCCCTGAGAGTTTGTTTCGAACCATGCCGAAAATCGCTTACTGATTTCAAGAGAGTTATATAAATCTCTTGCTGATACAGTCGGTTCTTCGCCATTGTAATTAATTGGTATTAATTCGCTCATGCGTCTCCTTTCTGTGGTATACTCTCCTTATGGAAAGGAGGTGTTTGTTTAATGGTGTATTCTGGTTTTTGTGTAAAACAGAACAAGGATTATTTTGTCGAATTTACTCAAATTTCCGTTTCTTCTTTAGAAGATAAGAGTCCAAAATCTATTAACGGAAGATTAAAATGTAAATATGCCGGTTTTACAGGTTGTTGTAATCGTGCCAGCGATTGTTCAATTCTGCAAAATCTCAGTAAGTAATCCTCACGGCTCTCTGAAATATGGGAGCCTATTCTTTTGTGCCAAACTCAACTGGCATTTCCTGTCCTTTGAATCTAATGCTTTCGATTTCTCCGATGCCTTTCTGGTTCACCTGTAACAGTTTTAAATCCGTTGATAAATTTAAAGCATTCAGATCAATGGAAAGTGTCGGCATTGAGTTCCCAACCTCCTGCTTCAGTTCGAAGCTTCTTACTCCCTCAAGTCTGTGGCCGTCTACAAGGATTTCTGTAAATACTCCCTGTTCCTGCTCAACCTGATGGATTTCAATTTTTGATGCTTTCATGTGTCTCCTTTCTAGTTAAGAACTTTGAACTTTTTCTTTGAAAAAATAGTCCTGTATATCATCAGCAGAAAGTTCCAATAGATTGACTGCTTTGCAAATATCTGACTGTTTCCAAAACAGCTTTCCGTTGAGTTTCAGCGATAATGTACGTTCTGACCATTCCATAGCATTCGCAAAGGAACTCTGACTATCATATTTTTCAATGATTCTTCCCTTGAGCTTACTATAATCAAATGCCATATTCCACACTCCTTTCGGTTCAATGTTTTGAACTAATTATAATATAGCACTGCCTATGCACTAAGTCAATACATATTTTCAATATTTTTAACTTTTTTGTTTTGAGGCTTGAACTTTTGTTTCATGTGTGATATATTATCATTAGAAAGCGAAAGGAGTATAATACAATGGAAAAAGTTAGTTCATCAGAAAGATTTAAGACTTTGATGGACGAACGTAATCTGAGACAGGTTGATATTCTCAATCTTGTTCTTCCATATTGTAAGAAATACAATGTGAAAATGAATAAGTCGGATATTAGCCAGTACGTTTCCGGAAAGACAGAGCCTAGTCAAGAAAAACTGGTCGTCTTAGGGATGGCGTTAAATGTTTCAGAATCGTGGTTAATGGGATTTAATGTAGGACGTGCCAGAAAAGACACATCCCATCAGGCGAAAGAAGATTTTAATCTGATTTCAAAATTCTCATTATTAAGCGAACGTGACCAGAAAATTGTTTTAAGTCTAATTGATTCCATGCTTTCTAATTAAAAAAAGTGGGGCTTAATCGCCCCACTTCTCCAGAAACAGTTTTATAAATGTGTGCAGGTACTCTAGTGTGCCTGTTTTTTTTATTCCATTTATCATCTCGATAATCTCTTTCTTATAGTCCATAAAATAACCCTCCCTGTTTGCAAACTACTGCCTACATTAAAGTATATGCTCGATTAGCAGATGGAATGCCACGAACTTATGTTTGCATTATATCCTATAATATGTCTAATAAAGCGGAATAAGTGGGATGAAACAATATTTCCACGAGGTAATTGCCAATGGTATACCGGAATATTTACAATCGCATAGAAATTATTCGTGATAACAAAGGTAAAATCATTCCTCTTTGGAGCAAAATAAAATACAAGCATAGGAATATGCTGCATCTGTTTCGTGACATTTCTTTTGACTGTTGGTTGTCTGTGCATATGTTGTTCGGAACAAATGCTAGTACCTCTGTTTGTATATTCTTCTACGCATACCGGTGAACTGATGATGTAGTTGACGTATAATATAATTCCGATAATGGCCAGAATTTGTTTGAATGTTTTCATTGATAACACCTCGAATTTTATTATATTTCACTATACTACTTGTGCTTTAAATGATATAATATATACAAATTTTACTAAGGAGGATTTACTATGAAAAAGCATTTAAAATTATTAGCGGTGCTTGGTGTCACAAGCATTTTGGTTTCATCCACTTCTATCCCGACGTTTGCAGAAGACTTTGTTTTATATGATGAAAACGGAGTACACGTCGAAACAAAAGGCTTAACAGAGTCGCCATCAAAAGGAACCATTGGTTTGTATATCGAAAACAATTCTGATCTGAATTTAGGTATTGCACCTTACGCTTATGCCATAAACGGCATCATGGCTGGTGGTGACCAATATGGTCTTAATTCTGCCGATGTTGCACCAGGTAAAAAAGCAAATTCTACTATAGAACTTACCAGTGCTTGGGAAAAAACCAATTTTTATAAAGATTATCAAATGGATGAATTGAGCAGCTTCGATATTTTGCTGTGGGCTTATGATAATTCAAAAAGCTTTAAAGCTTTCGATAGTGGTCAGGTGCATGTTGATGTAACTGGAGCCACGGAAACATCTTCACCTGTGTTAAGTAACGTTCAAAACATATATGATAAAGATGGTATTAGCGTTGATTTTGTATCATCAAAAGAGAACAGTTTCACGTTTTGCATCACGAATACAACTGGTCAGTATTTTGTTTACGATGTAGTTTCTGAAACTTATAATGACTTTACAACTTCCGATGTGAATTATGAACTGTGCAACAAATATTTGCTGAATAATTGTAAAACAATTATAACCTTAACTCCAACTGACGATTTCCTTTCAATGAACGAGATTTCTGAAATATCAAAAGTAGATTTCGCATTAACAATCAGACCGTTGGCTGAATATGAAGGTGAATATACTACAGATTTAATATCATATCAGAAGTAAAATATAATTTTCTCATATCTTTTATTTATGGACTGACTGCCGGATATTTAAGCACTTTTATTAACACAGGAGAGCAGCTTTGGTAAATTTCCGGCAATTCAGCCCATTTACAGTATTAAACTGCTGTAGTATAATATCTGTATAAATACTATCTACATTGTAAATTCTACAACATTTCACCGTAAAAATTGGTAAATTGAATAAATAGCATGTTTTCGCATAACGAAAAAAGGGTGTGATATAAATGCGAATAGCGATACTTGACGATAACCAGCTTGATATTGATTATTTCAAGGCAAGGGCTGAGTCATTTTTGAAGAAAAAGGGCGACAGAACGTACCAGATTTCAGAATACACTTCTGGTGTCCCTCTTGTGGATGATGTGAAAGACGGTGAATGGTTTGACTTGATCGTGTTGGACATCATTTTAAAAGACGGCGAAAATGGTATTGATGTAGCATATAAGTTACGTGGCTCTGGTTATTCCGGAAGTCTGATGTTCTGGACAGCTCATGCCGGCTACATGCGTGATGCTTTTGATGTTCAGGCAACACAGTATGTTATCAAAGGGCATGAAGATGGAAGGGTGTTTTCCGTAATTGATACTACACTTGGAAGATTGGAAGAACGGATGCTCACTGTAAAATTCAAAGGTGATTTCCACAGGGTTTTCTTTCGTAACATCGAATATATAGAAAGCCGTGTTCAAATGTGCATCATCCATTGCACGTGCAGGCATCAGTATGGTTTTTACCGGCGTCTGCATGAGATAGAAAAAGTTCTGGATCGGCGTTTTGTCCGGTGTCACCGCAGTTATATCGTAAACATGGATTACATCGCAAACATTGCATCTGACATCAAGATGATTTCCGGTGATATCGTTTCAATATCGCAGAACCGAAAAAGAGAAATAGAACAGATATATCAGGAATATCTCGAAGAATAAGAAAAGAGTCGGGTTTTTATGCCCAACTCTTTTCCTGACTGTCCACTCGTGCCGCTGCTAACAGCCTCGAATTGGGACATACAGCTCTTCCGTTCATGCACGGTGGAATCAGTCTGCACTCTTCACTTGTGCGTAGCCACACAGGAAACTTTACATCATAAGTTCAACCCCTGTGCGGCTGTTGATAGTATACCTTGTTCTGAAGGAAAAATCAATCAGAACATAAATTTGGTTAAAAGAAAAAAGCCCCAAGGGTTAACTCCAAGGGGCCTAATTCTTATACTTTCTTAATGTATTTTGCAGAAGCAAATCCAAAATACTTTCCGACTATACGGACGTAGTACCAGTTGCTTCCGTCACTTGCTTTCTGAGTAAAGTTCATAACATCAACCTTGTTTCCTTTGTTCAATGTCGGATATTTTTTGATGTTCGGATACTCTGCTCCAGCCCATGTGCGGACGTTCAGGCTGGAAGCCGTAACCTGTCCAGTGTACAACCTCTGGTTCTTGTCTTGCTTTTTGGCGATTGTTGTTGCAGTTGCAGCCACATTTTTTGTCCCATCAACAGCAAGATACTTCGTAGCAGCCCAGCCGATTCCGATTCCAGCGACCTTGATCTTAGTCCATGCACCGGACTTTTCTCCATTGATCTCAACACGGTTTCCTTTGTTGATTTTTCCGAGAACATATCCGTTCGGGCTTTCACGGACATATAAATCGTCTGCTGTGGAAGTAGCTGTACCGGTTGCTTTCCAAGCCGCAGTCTGTCCCTCACTTCCCCAGTCAATCCAAACATATCCGTCGATTGCAGAATCGTTGATAGCGTAGGATTTGTTGCGCACGGCTCCGCCATTTGCCACCACACCGGCAGCACTGGAAGTATTTCCCTCGTTGGTATATACAACACTACCATTGAAGCTGCGGACAGAGCCAACATGGGAACCGTTACGGAATATAATCAACGCACCTACTTTTGGTGATTTGTGCCATGTTCCATTGCTTTTGGCGTGATTTGTGATGCTCTTGCAGTTATAGAATCCACCGCCCATAATCTGCAATGCTCTTGTGATTCCCAGAACATTCACCAGCTTCCAGAACTGGTACTCTGCACACCATGGCTGAGCCTGGCAACCCGGCTGTCCCCAGGAATTCACATCACGAGCAAATCTGGTGTAATTGTTGTATCCGGCATTTTTCTTAAAATCATCCAGATAGGCATTACTTTTCTTTTCAAGATATCCGCCGTTTGAAGCATAATAATCACCAAGTTCAAGGAATTTCTGTAATTTTGTTTTAGCCACTGTTGTTTCTCCTTTCTGTGTCGTTCCTCTATAGTCCTTGTAGAACACATCCATATCAACATTTCCGCTGATACCGGATACTTTTCCTTTGCTGGAATACTGCCAGCCTACACCGACATTCGGACGCAATCTTTCCTGTACAGAACCATTATCGTCAGCCGGATATCGTGCAATCCAGCACTCATACTTTCTGAGTGCATCAGTCAAAACGTTATTATACCAGTCCAGATTGCAGTAGATACCGACCTTATAACCAGCTTTCTTCATCCTTGTCAGAAATGCGACTGCAATGTTCTCAACCGCCTGTTTACCGAGTTTTCGCTGATTAGACCACTCAAGATCATAGAACACTGGGAAGTCCAGTCCTCGCCCGTTCAGTGCGGCAATCACATCTTCCGCTTCGTCAATCGCCTGTGCCGGTGTCAGAGCGTAAGAATATTTGTATCCGCCGATAAGGATTCCGTTGCTCTTGCATCCCTTGTAGTTGTACTCGAATGAGCTGTCAACGCCTGTTTTCTGATGGATTCTTAAAATGGCGAATTTAATGCCGGATTTAGCCACTTTCGTCCAGTCCGGTTTCCCTTGGTTGGATGATACGTCAATTCCTTTAATTTCCAATTTATCAGCTCCTTTTTATGAAATTTTCAAAGTTTCTTAATCAACAAAATGGGAAGAGGAAAATTATAAAAAAGCATAAAAGCATGTGATCATCTGAGTTTTTGTCGATTTTATTGTTACGGTCCTGTCTGAATTACTGATGGTGATACCATCTGGAAGTGCTGATGTGGTCACGGTATAACCAATACTGGTAGAACCTCCGAGGTAGAAAGCAACCATCGTTTTCTCGATCATGATTAATCCATGTGTGGCAGCACGTACATTTTTGATAGTAAGCGATTCGCCAAATGTTCTTTCGTACCTCAGAAAGGGGTTACTATTTAATTCATTTATAGCGCCGACAAGGGAGCTTTTGTTTGTGGTTGTTAGATTTGAAAGTATTTCCGATGTATTAAAGTACTTCCACTCGCTCCAATTCTCCGTTCCGTTTTTTCGCCGTATTGCAATTTTGTCCACTGCAAACGTAAAAGCGATCATTGCATCAAAGTTACCGCCGCCAAGATTCATTTGAATGACTGTAACAGCATTGGCGCCGCCAAAATCGTTGGGAAGATTTGTACTACCTGCCATTGCTGAAAAAATCATTTTTTTAGGGGGGTTGTCCAGATCATATATACCGCCAGCCGGCAGACTACCATTTACTTCATTAATCGCCCCCAGTACTGTCTGGTTGTTCGTCTGCAAGTTGCTGATGACCGCATTGGTCAGTTTCTCAACGATCCAGTTCCAGATTCCGCTGAACGGCGAAAGCTTGTTTGCCTTCGATGTTGCGTCGTAAATCATCAGTGTGTCGTTGTCCGCCGGTGTTGCTTTCTGTGTGTACTCGTTAAATTTTCCCATTATTGCAATCTCCTTTCTAATTCCTTGATACGTTTTTCTTGCTCGTCAACCTTTGCGCTGAGTTCCTGTATGGCTTTAATGGCGTAGTTCAGCAAGTACGGACTGTTAATCTGCTTAATGTCCATCTCACCGTTTTCGTCATATCCGCCACCCAGAGCCAAGTTCGGGTCGATTTCTTCCAGTTCGTCTGCCACGAAACCGATGTTTTGATGCCATCCACCCATCCACTCTTTCCAGTCGAACTGACGGACTTTCATGCGATTGACCGTTTCGAGAGCGTCTGTTTCACTGCTTTCGATGTTTTCTTTTAGGCGGATGTCGGAAACTTGTGAGGTTGTATATAAATAGTCTGTGCTAAAGCCAGATCCACCCCATTTAGCACGGATTCCTAAACGTCTGTATGTTGCCGCATCTCCATGTTTACTACCCGTTCCTGAAAAAAGATAGGCCACTTGCGAATCATCTGCGCTTACGGACGCTACCGGTTGTCTTTTGACTTTGCCGGATGTTTTTGCTTGATTTTCCAAGTCGTAAAACATAAGGGTTCCATTGACAGTTGCGTTTCCGCCTACGCTCAAGCTTTTACCAATAGTTGCACTTCCATCTGTCGAAAAATTTGCTCCAAGTTCGCATCCGTCCGTAAAAAGTGAGTTTGTATTTATTCGGACTTTGTTGTTCAGATAGCGAACAATATAGCCTTCCCATTTTTTGCTCGTATCACCTTCCATCCAAAGTTCAGGCACGTTATTTTGAACTTTCTGTGCATACAGTCCGTATTTTCCAAGCATCAGTGCATTGTAGTTGTCTGCATCTGTGTAGTCCGTATACAATCGCAATCCGGCAGTGTTAAGAGATACCATCGGGTTTCCGGTGTTTTTATTAAGCACGACGTATCCGGTATATCCTAATCTTGATATCTGATTTCCGTCAGCATCGTAAATCTTCAACTGACCATTTCCGTTATTCGTGCCGCCAAGACTGATAACGCCACCCTTCATAGCATTGAATGAGATAAACAGCGTCTGGTTTCCGCTCTCATCTTTTTCGTAGTACAGCCCCTTGAACTTCCCATCGTCTGACAGGATATCAACTATCTGCTCCTGTGTCAGTGATGCCACATCGACCGCAACGGAATATGTTTGGTAGTCCGCAAGCTTTGTTTTCGACTGGTCAAAATACAATGAAATCTTGAGCATGTCATGTGCCTTGAGCGACAGTCCGTTGACATTAATCTTCAGACGGTCAAGTGCCGCAGTCTGTGATACCGTGAGTGTTGCCCATGTAGCGCCGTTGTCGGTGGATTTTTCCAGTTTCCACCAACCTTTTTGTGACTGTGCAATCTCGCCGTTTCCGTCACGATAGAACGAATCCACAATGAGCGATGCCGGCGTTATCTTCTTGTCTGCTCCCATCAGTAACACATCTGCATTGCTCTGAAAGAAGTAAGTCCTTCCGGCAGTCCCCTGTTCGCCCTTAATCTTTGTCCAACTATACTTCGTTGGGTCAGTGCTATCGTCTGGCGTGTAATCGGTATACTGCCCGATATACAGCTTATTGACGCTATCATCCACGGAGAAACCTGTTCTACCATCCGCACTGTTGGCATATGCGATATGGAAGTACGGCGTCTTTCCGTTCGCCCCCGGTGTTCCCGGCACGCCCTGCGCTCCGTCTGCTCCCTTAATCAGTGACCACGTATACTTCGTCGGGTCGGTGCTGTCGGCTTCCACGAAGTCCACGTACATGCCGATATATTCACGGTTTCCGTCAGATACCGAAAAGTCTGTTCTACCATCCGCACTGTTGGCATAGGCAAGGTGCGTGTACTGTGTCTTTCCGTCTTTACCATCTTTTCCCGGGATGCCGTTTGCTCCGTCCTTGCCATCATATCCATCAACGCCCGGAATCCCCTGCGGTCCGGCGTACTGTTTCGCAAGTGAGAACTGTTTCGATACGACAAGGTTATTCAGATATGCGGCTTTGATGTTCACCCATCCGCTGTCTGCGGTCAGCCCAGTGACAGTGTATGTCTTAGTTTCCTTATCCCAGTTTCCCTGTATGTTCTGGGACGTCGTAATCGTGTACGTACAGTTGTCTGTAATATCCTGTGTGCCGTACATGACGGTCGCCGTTGTGGTGCACTCAGGGAACTCTGTATAGTTGCCGTCGCTGTCAACTGGGATACCCTGATAGTCGTTATCAAGCTGCATGGTCATGTTTCTGGCCAGAGCTGCCATGTTCTCAACATCTTCAATCTTTTCATCAAGTGGCTTACCGCCGATCGTCACGCAACTTCCGTCAAGAGTAACTGATCCGGTGTCCATGTCTGCTTCAAATATCGCATTTCCGCTCTTGTCTCTTACGACGAGTGTTCCTGCGTTAATATAATCAGCATTAATGCCCTCCGCATAGAGCAGTCTGGTTATTAATTCGCCAGTCACCGCAAAGCCGTAAGGATACGTTTTTCCACCATCAATCGACACGGCAAACGCCTCCGCCGTCAGTTTCCAGATTATGTTAGATTCTGCTATGGTCGGCTTGTTGTGCATATAGTATATGATACTGCCATCCTGTTGTGGCTCCTGCGTCATATACAGGCCGCTCGAAGAATTGAGTGTTTCAGCTAATCTCCGTATAGCCTCTTCTCTTGCGGACGTTTCTTTTCGGACCATCTGGCGTGCCGCAACTATAGCTTTTGTGCTATTCCCGTAAAAATCACTACTGCCTCTGATCGGATCATCAGCCTGTGTCTTAACTGTAGTCAGGCCGCCTACATTTCCGGAAACGTCTGTCAGAGGAGTAAGGTACTTATTCCCTAATCGGTCGTAAGTGTATACCATGTCGCCAAACTCGACGAGCGGGTTGTATACCAGATCGCCTTCAAGATTCCGGAATCGTGCCCCTACAATCTGCTCGCCGATAATATTTGCCACTGTCTGAAGCTGATCGGTATCAATCAGCTCGTTCTCAAGTTCAAGGACGTATCCTTCCTCTCCGTACATGCCGGAATAATCAGTATTAGCATCGTCGTTTGACTGCCCGTTCGTTACCTTGATTCCAGTTATGACTATATCATCACTGGAAAGCGCAGGTGGGTTCGCATAGGCCATCAATCTCTGAACGTCACTGCCTGGGCCGGATGTGAGAGCCAGGAATCCCTCTGCGTTAATAGTCCATCCTGGCAGAGAAACAAAACCGTCGGTATCAATAGACGGGTTAGTATCGCCGAAATGAATAAAACCATCTGTATCCACAGTCGCAGCATTGTCAGATTCCATTTTCCCAAAATCCCATTTCACAAACTGTAGATTCCCGGAATAATCAATCCGGGCATTCGCAGACTCAACCATAGCTGCATATCCGAACAGCTGGCGAAACGTCATACTGTCAGGAACGCTTCTTATTATAATATCGCCGTGTTTCATGGTTAGATTCATGCCTATGCCGACAGTCTTACAGGCATCTCTGACAAGGTTAATGAGCGACTGCGGCAGTTTCAATCCGCTGGTATATGTCTTATTCGCCTTATACATATCATCCAGTGCCGTAACATTGATGATATCTGAGTACTGCTCCGGCGTAGTGACTGTATAGACTCCCTTGTCAATAGTTTCGATGATGTCTTTTGTGGCTGCCTGCGTTGCGATAATAGGATCGCCGGTACTGTCCAGAATCGGGTCATAACTTTCATCTAACAGTGTGCTTACAGATTCCGGTGCTGCATACGACGTCTGAAGCTTCAGATAAGCATGAATCTTAGCTCCGTAAAAGTTGTAGCTCTTCCACTGTTCCTGATCGTTATTGATGCTCAACGTCAGCGTTTTGCAAATGGTAGCGCCGACCGGAAAACTGCTGCTATCTGCACAGTCGGAAAATCCGTTGCCACCGTTCATGATATCTTTATTAATGGTTTTTTTCGTCCCGTCAGGAAAGGTGATATCCACTACCATTCTGACCGGCTCACCAGCTTCAAGCTTTTCTTTAAATGCGTTACTTGCGTTAATCACAGTGGATTCACCCCCGTCATGTTAAACTCTAATGATGACATAATCTTTCTATCGTCCGACAGTTCCCCGATAGCTATGTTTTGTGTCTGACCTACGTAGAACGGAGCGTCTCTCCAAACTCCGTAATACGGCGAAAAATAATGTAGCGTAAATTTATGTCCTTTTGCTATCATTTGCAAAATCTTAGTTGCTTCCTCCATTGGGAGGTCGCTACCCTTATATGTATACTGCTCTACGGTAAACATCGGTGTAAAGTAGCCTACACCGTATTGTGTTCTCTGGCTGGATTCTGTGTAAGTCGTGGCAAAGGAGAGCGCAAGGTCTTTATCCGGTTGCCAAATTATTGTTCCGTTGATTTTATACTTTTCCATAACGCCCTCCTTTCTATGCCATCTCGAACGGGTTTCTACCGCTTGTATCTCGTCTCATCTGTGCTTCTTTCATCATCTCGTCAAACAGTGTCCTGCGATTGATCTGAGCTGTAAATCGGTAGCTTCCACCGCCAGTCTGTCGTCCTGCTGTTTCTTCCCGGACGATCTTTCTGAGCAGAGCTTCCGGTGTCTCGATGTTGTTGCCTTGTTTCTGATCTCCAAGTACAGCCAGGAACTCGCTTCGAGGTGGGATGACTGCGCCTTTAGCCAAATACGGAACTGTCGGAACTCTTGGGAAAGTAGCTTTAAACCCGATAGTCTTTGAGCCGAATGGGGTCGGTACTTTCCATGGGCCGAAAGAGAACGCTGATTCAATCGCACTAACAACTCCATTCACTTTACTGATAGCCCCGTTTACAACACTTATGATGTTGTTCAGAACAGACCTGATAGCGTCTCCCATTCCGTTAAATACACCGACTACAGTGTTTTTAGCGGATGTGAATTTATCAACAATAGCATTCTTGATTCTTTCAACAAAACCACTAACGGTAGACCATATAGCATTCCATTTCTGATGCGCGCTGGCCTTTATGCTCCCCCAAATGGTCGTCATTTTGGTAGCTAAGCCTCTGAGCTTATTCCCAATATCCTCAACAAAACGTCTTGTTTTATTAGAAACCCAATCCCATACCTTTCCAGCCATTTCTTTAATTTTGTCCCAGTTCTTGTACAACAACACTCCGATTGCTATAGCTGCTGCGATAGCTACGACTACTAAACCAAATGGACTTGTCAAAAATGCGACTGCTGCACTAAGAGCTTTTGTGGCAGCCGTTGCAATTATGCAAATAGCATTCCATGCAGTTGTTGCCGCTGTCATCGCTACCTGAGCAGCTGTATTGGCAATCTTGACCGCAGTGTTTGCAACAAAAGCAGCCGCCTGTTTTCCAAGTGATACTACGGTCTGCGCAACACTTACGACAAAATCTTTTGCATACAGAGCAGTCAAATATGCAGTCTCGGCTTTATCTATCAACTTCGCCGCAACATTTTCATATATTGCCGCTTTCATCAGATTCAGCACGCCTACGACACCGCCTGCTTGCTGAATGAACGAAAGAAGTTCTACTGTTTTCCAAGCGGCAAAAAAAGCTGCTATAACTCCGATATTGTCAGAAAATGTTTTAACCACTGTCGTAAGCAAATTGATAGCTGTCGGAAGTCCTGATTCGATAATCCACTTCAACATTGGTAGAATTACATTTTTGTAAATCCATTCAAGTACATTTCCAATGGATTCCAGAATTGGGGCAAAAGTCGCTGTCAGATTACTGATAGATTCCAACAATGGATAGAAGTCCAAGTTCGCCGCCCATGTCGCCGTATCCTCTGCGATTTTCTCAACAAACTGCATAACTACCACAAGGGCGTTTGCAATGTTCTGTATAATCTGCGTTCCGACATTGTTCTTATTCCACGCATCGGCAAAACCGGATGCAATGTTCCCGATAGTTTTAAGCACGTTCTGAGCAATCCTCAGCATGGTCGTAAGCATTGCCGTACCTGTACCATTTGTCCAGACCTCTACAAGACTTTTACCTACACTCTTGGCAAGCTTCGCAATTCCCGACAAAGCAATGTTTGCCGCATTAATAGTGTTCTTGCCCTCTTTTTTCCAAGCGTCCTGAAATGGTTTCCAGAGTTTTTTAAGGAGCTTCGCAAGCTTCTCGGCTGATTTGCTAATTTTGTCCAGAGCGGTTTCACCCTCTGCTACTTTTCCATAATCTACGTTGCTGACTGCACTCGGAAGAGATATTCCGCCGCCACTGCCACTACCGGATGCCGACGGAGTTTTACTTGCTGTTGATGATGTATCCTGTGTAGAATACCGATTAATTTCATCGAGCGGACTAAGGTATCCTTTCGCCGCTTTTGCCGCATCTTTTGTGGCATCAGCTACATCTTCCGTAGAATCTGCTAACTTACCGGCGTTGTCTGCTGCCTGTCCGTAAGCATCTGCCGTATCCTGCACGCCACTTGCATCGCCTGTGAGACCTGCTCCACCTCCGCCTGTTTGACCGGAGGATTTCTTGCCAGTAATAAGCTCCGTGAATGACTTGAACGCATTCGCCAGAGTTGCCAGTTTGCCTAGCAGGACATTAATTACTTTCAGAACGGGCGCGAAAATATTAATTAATCCCTGACCAACTGTTGCCTTGAGAGATTGTAGCTGTAATTGCATCACTCGAACCTGGTTCGCCCAGCTGTCTGAAGTACGAATGAAGTCTCCAGATGCGGCTGATAACTGCTTCTGTACGAAAGCCAAGCGGAGAGCTACTTTCTCCTGCTCGGTCATAGCAGATGTGGTTTTACCGTAGCCGTTTGCAAGCGCATACTGGTCAAGTGCCGACTGGGTCATTACCACGCCAAGATCCTTCAATGTTTCCGTTTCGCCCGTAAATACGGATTTTAGTTTGATATAAGCTAAATCCTGACTGATATTATAGAATGATGCTACGTCACCGGTCAGCTGCGTCAGAGCCGTTGACATATCGTAAGCCTGCTGTTCCGAGAAGCCGAACGACTTAGACATTGCTCCGAACGTTCCGACATACCTTTTTGCCATTGTTTCTGACAGTCCGGCTGAGGTCATAGCGTTCTTTGCAAATTCATTTACTTTGTCGGACATGGTGGTAAATGTAACATCGACCACATTTTGAACTTCTGTGAGGTCGGAACCAAGCTCCACACATTCTTTCCCAAACTGCGCTAATTTGCCGACAGCAAACGCCCCGCCAATCAGCAGACCGATTTTCTTTACAGCACCCCCAAGGCCGTTAAATGACTGTTTTATAGCTGATACGCCATTTCGGACACCGGTTGTATCCATTCTGGTATCAATAATGACTGAGCCATCAGCAGCCATACGTCCACCTCCTAACTATTTGAGGTTCAACATCTCATTCAACTTATCTTTATAAGCTTGCTCTTCTTCGCTGAGACGTGTTTTTATGTCAATTGTGTTTTTATTTTCTTGATAGAATTTCTTTTCCCATTTATCCAGGCGTTCGCCTTTTGCCTTTTTTGACCGGATCCCGACAACTGTATTAAATAGGCATTCCCCAGATTCCATAAAGTAGCCAAAAAACGTCCACCAGTGCATATACGGTACGGCTCTGATTTCTTTACCAGCAACCTTGTTTACCGCCGGCACGATCATATCTCCATCCTGTTCCCAGTCCATCAAACGAGGTTTTGGGTGATTTGGATTATCGTCCAATTGTCCGCAGTCGATGAACTCCGATGCTTTCTGGCAAGCTTCGTCCCAGCACTCAGACGGTATGCTTTGCCAGTCCTCAAACAGAATCTGCAACATAACAACTGCTTTCGCCTGCTCGTCCAGTTCTGGGTCATTCATGGCTATGAGAATATCAATAATCGCTCGAAAATCGGTTCTAATAGAAAAATCCACCCCACTGATGTTTAGTGAGGTGGGAAGCTCATAGGCGGTCATTTTGTATACTTCTCCGTATACTTATTAACTGCTGCCTGCATTTTCTTTTTTCTCTTTTCGATTTCCGGTGAAATTGCTTCTGCGATTTTATCCAGAACAATGTAAGCGAATACCTGACCATTTCCGAAAACAGTAGTTGCCGTGATCGGTTCCTTGAACAGGTCCTTTGATGCTTCGTATCCGAGCAGGTAGTTGATCTTGTCTTCAATCTGTTTATTGAGTTCCGCCATCTCTTTACCAGAAGTGACTTTCTGAATAGAATCTTTGAGCTGCTCAAAATATTCTGTCAGTTCCTCTGCACGTGCTGCTACATTAATGTCCGTCGGATTAAGTTTGAAAGAAGAAAAAACTTCATCTTCATTGTTGGTGAATGTAAAAATGAGAATTCCATCATCAATTTTTGTATTAATTACTTTTGCCATTTAGCATGTCCTCCTTGTATATGTGCTTATTCGCTGTCGGCTGTGAACGTACCGGAACTAATATCAAACTTTCCTTTTACACGTTCGCCAACATAGTTGACGGTAAACGGAATCTGATAGCCGGATGTGTCACCACCGTAGGAGGTCGGCACAACGTAGCAGTCCTGCTGATATGCTTCATACTTGCCTGCTGTAGCTTCTGTCCAAAGGTGAACCTCAACTGCTTTTGTCTTGAGGTTATCGTCTTTGAGACGTCCATCTACGATCTTCTGTAATGCCGTGAACAGATCAGAAGTAGTGTCTGCATAGAACGGATCAGCGTCAGAAGAAACTTCGTAGCCGTTATGTTTGAATGTGGATTCTCCAAGAATGTTTTTAGATGTTTCGGTATCTGGATTGAGTTCTACGTTATACTCTTCCAGATCTTTTCCAAGACGTTCATACTTCGGTGTCAGTCCTCCACAGAGAGAACCTGCATCGATATAATGAGCCATATATTTACGGTCAATCTTGCCTGTAACTGCCATAGAAATATCCTTTCTGCCTATAACTTTTAAAAGGCTGTGTAGGTTAGCGGCTATCTCTAATTGATAGCCGGTTGTTACTCGTTATATTACTTCATATGTGTTTTCATAGCGCACTGACAATGGCAATAACCAGTCCTGCACGCCACTCTCCTGTGGCTCTAAACCATATGAGTTATCGCGTGTGATACGTTTTATCACTCGCCCCTGAGAAAGCTCAGGAAACGCATTTAAACGTGTCTCAGAGCCATTTATGGTAACTGGTTCTCGGCATATCCATTTACCGAGATTGTCAAGGAACTTCTGAACAGATAGTTTCTGCCTTTCTTTGTCAGATGCTGTACGATATACCACGTAAAATGGGTACTGACAAATTTGGTGCATTATTCCGCAAACATCTTCTTTTTCTGAATAGACCAACGCTCCGTTATCTGCCGAGAACGCAATTCCCGATTCCTTGCCAAGTTCTTCAAATTTGATTGTTTCATTTTCGTATAGTCCTGGATACTGATTCAGAAGTGCTTTCATGGCATCTGTCAGGATTTCATATCCAGTTGCATCTTTTCCAATAGGCTTATCTGCCATGTCTGCCGCCTCCTGCCTGTGCTTTTACTTTGCGAATCCATGTGCTACCATATTGTCGTTTAGCGGCGTCGAACCACTTTGCCTGTGCCTGCGGGTGTGCCTGCTTGGTGTATTCAAGATTTTCCTTTGCAGCTGTCCGACCAGAGAACTGACTGACAAGGACTTTCTTTGCTCCACGTCTTGCATAGGGGCTTCCGGTCAACTCGTCAACCATTCCTTTTCCTTCATACAGAAAACGCCCATAAGGAGCCGCCGCTGCACACACAAGTCCAGTTCCTTGCAAGGATGTACTTTCAATTCTTGTTCGGTTGATAAAGTCCCCTGTAATCATCGGCATAAATGGAACCATACTGTCCATGACCATTCCGTCAAGGAGATATTGAGCTTCTTGGTACTGCCTGGAGAATCTGTCCATATTTAGCTTTATTTTCATATCTCCATCAACTACGGAGAACCCTTTAAAATGATGAATTTTACTCATATTACTTACCCAAAATCTCAAAATGCGGAATCAGTGTATACGGACCGCCTACACTGGTAATCTTAAACACGTTATCCTTATTCTCATTCATGTACTGGTAGAATCCATTTCGATAATCACTGTCAGATACCGTTCCACCATTCCACTCACCCTCCCAAAAAAATGACTCGTCCGAGAATGTGATAGTGTCTTCCAGAGCGTTGTTAATCTGCCTTTTCCACTCTTTAGGCGGCACCCATGGAAGAATCTTGCCGTCTCTATCGGTAATGGTTATGTCACCATTCTGGGCAGTGTATCGAACGTGTAACTGTGCGTTGTCAGTTGCGTCTGGCCCGTACTTTTTAAGGATTGCCCCTTTGTCCGTAATGAGGTCAACGCCGGATAAAACATGAGGATACCAGTACGCATCTCCTGTCGTGGCTGATTCGTAATAATTAAAAATCGTCACCGTTTTTTCGTACATGATACCCTCCTATCCTTCACATATTGCTTTTGAAAATCTGTCGTGGAATGCCTTGATTCTAACAATATTACCTTTGCATTCTTCCGGCACTTTCCCGTAAAAGACAATGCTTTCTGGGTGTAATCGTTCAATCATAGCATTATAGCCGGAAAGAAATAGTTCTTTCTTTTTCTTGCTATTCATGCAGCCAACTGAAGATACCGCCACTGTTCCACCCTCTGGTTCTCCATCAAAACACCAATCGTAAGAATCAAGTGTACTCCATGATATTGTTGGAATAACACGGCAACCATATTCTTGCAAATATGCACCTATCCAGTGCTTGCGGTAATGGTTGTATATCTGGATAGCTTTAGGGAAGTCGGTGTAGGTGCTGAAATCTGGTGTTAGAATGTACCGGAATTTGCTCAGCTTATCCACGTACCTGTCTGGATTTCTCCATAGTGCATCAAACTGATAATCGTCCAAAAAGAAATGAACAGCTTTCTCTTCTGGATTATTGCATTTTCCTCTGGCATAATTAAAACCGACAAATTCGCAATTGCCCTCGAATGTCTCAGGTTGTATCTGCGGTATACCATATTCACCAATGCCAGGAAAGATACGGCGGTTTAGATTTTCGTAAGCTATGCTTGTCTCTTTATTTGCCATAGGCTATTTTCTTCGACGTCTGCGGCGGTTTACGCGGTTGACTTTTGCATCTGCTCTCGAACCACTGGACAGCGTCCTGTTCGATGCTGTTTCTCTGTCTAAGAATGTATTTGTCGCCTTACGATCAGCCTTATACGCTTTTTGATCTTTTCTCATCTCAGACGCGGAGATATTTTTCACAGTAGCACCGTTGGATACTGCTCTTTTTTTGAATTCACTCGCAGACATATTCAGCGGAGTAGGCTGTGGCGCACCACCTATTCCAATCTGATAGTAGTGCCGCCCGTTCTTGTTTGAGAAATAATACCTCGTTGTTTCACCATTTTTGATTACATCAAGTCCGCTGGTTCCGCTGGAACTTAGTCCACTACTTCCACCACGTCCACCCATAAAATCACTCTTTCTGCACTGTCTGCTTAATAACCTGATTCACACCAGTAGCCGACAATCCGTTAAACATACCGACCGCAACCGCTGTGATATAATCCGTTGCCGGGAAGTCCGGGATAACTCCCATTCCGACTGCTCCGAGAATTCCACCAATAACCGCCATGATTACTGGAATCCATTCATCAGAGATTCTTTTTGATGCTTTGCAGCCCATTCCTACGATATAGCAAATCATAACGATTGCTATACATGAGCCTAATGTTGAAATGTCCATTATTTATCACCCCTTAACGCCTGAATAGCATTCATAAAATCAGCTGTATTTTTAGCCATTTTCTCAACATTTTCAGGCTTTTTAAGTTCTTCAATAGTTTCACGGAATGCCTGCTTTACTTCGGGATTTTCTCTGAATATCTTTTTCATATTTTCCCTTGAACATTCAAGGCAAATGTCGGTACTCCAATGTGGCTTAAGTTCTTTTCCGCACTGTCTGCATTTCATACTCACACCCCCGCATAAAGAATCGGTATTCCATCATCCGTCCTTACTCCCATCAGAAGCGGCAAAGCTGTCTTTAAGAGCAAGTCGTTCGTTTTCTGCACATCTCCGGCGGCAGCATACACCGCACTCCATTCCTTTGCACTTGCCCCAATTTGCTGTGGCGTTGCGTAAGAGATGGATTCACTGCCGGAAGACACAGATGTTACAATGCCTGTCGTGCTACCACCGGACCCGATTGCGGTTGACGTACCGCTCACAGCGGCATTGGTAGCATTCTTCTCAGCAAGTTCAATCTGATACATTAATTCAGTCAATGAACAGACCGCCTTTTTGATACGTTTTTGCGAACGTTCGTTTGTTGGCAGTCCGTCCACCAACCTGTCAAACGTCATTGTGTCCACAAAATCACTGGCTCTTTCTGCCAGTCGTGGAAATTCGGTTTCTGGCACGACATTGCCGAATGATTCTGTATAGAATTTATAATCTGCATAAGCCATGCCAGTTACCTCCTACATTTATGATTTTGCTGTTACAGTCGCACTTCCGGCATTCAGTGCTTTGTATGTTCCGTCACACTCAACTACTGTGATCTTCTGTTCAGTTGCCGCCTTAATGTCAGCTTTTCCGTCCCAAGAAGTCCAGTTTCTGAGGTTCTGGCCATATCCGACAGTTACTGCATCTGCTGCAACTTTGTATTTATATACGTTGTTGGCATTTTCCTTAGTCGGATTTACGGTAATTTTTGTATCACCGCTTGCTGTTCCAGCCACGGAATTTACTGTCAGAGTGCCAAGCGTTGGTGTCTCATCAATGGTGATTACTGCGATTGCGTCAATGTACTCCGCAAAAAGAGTAAGTCCCATAACCGCAAACGCCTCAGACACTGCTGTGTGATAGTTGCCCTGAGTATGGAATCCGATCAGGTTTGTCTCACCGGAAACGGTATACACAAGACCTGCTCTTGCGAAGTCAGATTCGTTCGGGTCAACATAGTAAAGTACGATGTTCTCGACAGGAGTAGCGATAACCTGTCCACGTGGGATCTCACTGTCAGATAACAGGAAGATTGTGTTGAATCCCATGAAATCTTTCATGTACTGGAAACCGAACTGATTCTGAATAGTAATCTCAGCTGCTCCAAGGTATTCATATACGTCCAGAATATTGACAAATCCAACAACGCCAGTCACATTCCTGTGCATCTGTTTGAATTTGTTTTCTACTCGACCCTTGGCCATCGCCAGAGCCATCTGGAATGTTGTTTCTGTGGAAGTAAGTGTACCGGTTTTCAGATAATCGTAAAATCTGCCGGTAACGTCAGTCTGAAGCTGGAAAAGGAATTCATCATCGGTCATCTGAACGGCGTTCTCATAACCGTGATCCTTGATTGCTTCGATAGATACAGCCTTTGCGTACTTCTCAATGGTCATTTCCGCATAGTTCTTTTCTTTTACAGTAAACTTGCTGTAAGGGATTTCCTCGCCCTCACCGACAAGTCCGCTCTGCAAAGTACCCTCTGCGTACTTGGACTTGAGTACAGCACCCGGCTGTTTTTTGATAGGTCTCATGATACCCAGAATATCACGTAAGTGCTGCCAGTTTCTTTCAAATCTGGTAACGAAGTCAATCTCGCGTGCTGTGACCTGAATATCATTCGTCATGATAAGATTAGCTTTTGCTGCCATATAAAAAATCCTTTCTACCCATAATTGTTAAGGTATTGGGTTAGCGGCTATACTCTGGTGTATAGTCGGTGTAAAAAATCACTGGAATAACTGGATGTTCTGAGCGATCGCCGCCTGTCTCTCAGACGGGTCTTTGATTGCTTCGATATCTTTCTTCGTCATGCTTCCCGGTGTCTGCTGATGTCCAACGTGAGTGGTAAATCTTGCCTGTTGCTGCTGAGCCTGCTGCTGAGATTCATCTACAAAAGCGGATGCGTCAGACTGCTTCATCTGTTCGATCAGATCGTTCAACCCAAGGATTTTGCCGTCTTTCAGCTTAAGACCTGCTTCTTTGATGTCTGCCATGACTGATTTCTTTGCCGCTTCGCTTGAAAATTTAACATCATCGAGTGCTGCTTTGAGTGCGTCTGAGAAATCACGGTCATAGATCTTTGCATTAAATTCTTTTTCTGCATCTGCCGCTTTCTGTTTCCAGGTCTCTAACTCACTTTTAACATTTGCCGGGTCAATACCGTCAAAGCCTTTTAAGGTTTCTTCTGCTGTCTCAGCACGTTCTTTCCAGCTGTCTCTCTCTCCTTCGACTTTTGACAGAGTTTTCGCTACTTCTTTAGCATTCTTATAATGCTCAGAGAGTGCTTTCTTCACATCTGCCTGCTTGTCTTCCGGGATTTCAATTCCAAATGATTTTAATGTGTCAATAAGTTTCTGCATAACATCCTCCTGGTCGTGTTTATTGACCTGCCGCCGCAGGTAAGTGGATTAAGCCAGTTAGACCACTGGCAGGGTAATCGGAATGGCAGGAATCGAACCTGCGGCACGTAGTTTATACATTGCTCTGCCACTGAGCTACATTCCATTAACCCGGATTCCCGGGTTAGCAAGGTGTTTAACGTGTCATGCCTGCCACGAGTTGTTTCGGGCATCCATCCGCCCATTTACCTTTTACAAGGAGGTGCACACTGTCTACATGATCGCATAGACAGCGATGGTACGCGTCGGAAATTGCATCCGCTTTTCAACCTCATGCTTCTTATGTGACAATCCGGTCACTGCATTTTCTATTAAGGACACGCACCCGTGAAAGGAGGAATCAATGAAAAAAAATGTCTATGTCAAGTGGCGGCAACCACTTACGAATCTTCCCTATGAATATATTTTACCACAAAGTATCCCAAAAGTTGTGGTACATGTTTTAACTAATTAGAGCATATCCCGGAGCTTTTCCACGTATCTTTTAACAAGATCACGTTCTTCCCTGCACTCTGCATCCTTGGACATATCGCTCATTTCTGTAGTAAGCTCGTCAAGGTGTTCTTCCAATGCGGCAAGCATCTTCCTCTTGCAGTCCTCAGATTTGCCGGAACGATAGCTCTGTTTCTGCGTCATATAGTCGTCATAAGCATCTCGTCCGTCAGAACGGCTGTAATGCCCTCTGACGTAATGTTCGCCCCGTCTGGCATAAGAGCTACCTCTGTCGTAATCCGGCATCATTCTGCCATCATTTGAGCTGTATCTCCCCATGCTGTCGCGTTTTCTTCCGCGTTCGCTGTAATCGTCATTGTATCCGCCGCCACGCATCTCATCAAGGACAGTGTTGTAGTACTCTACTTTCTTATCCCAGTACTGCGTATTCTTGATATCTTTGTACATGTCAATCAGCTTATATGTCATATCCAGATTTCCGGTGGTCAGTCCGTTATCAGCGATTTTGGACAGTTCATCTTCGATTCTTGCACATAAGTCTTTAATGTCTCTCATAATCACACCTCCTACGCTTCTCTGGTCACAACAATGTTTGCATTCGCAACAGAAACAGCCTGATCGCTCGTGTTCTCTACTGCGATATTAACGCAACATCCGCGAGGTACATCAATATAGATACCAGAGGACACATTGTTGTACTGGTCTACTGCTGCCGGTGTGGAAATCATTTGTGAAGATAATACCGGTTCGCCAGAGATTGCAATAGCCAGAGAAATAGCTCCGACAGTGCCGCCTGTTGGAATTGCGATATTACCAGAAAAATCCACGAAGAATCTTGCTTTACACTGGTTGGTCAGTCCTCTCAGGGTGATGATTCCGCTTCCCTCTCTGTGCTGAATACAGTTAGAACCTTTGACTGCTGTGTTTGAAAATACTACGTTTCCATTTGCTGCTACAGTCTGAGCAGCTACATTTGTAAATTCTGCCATAAAAATACTCCTTTCATATCACAAAAGGACAGGTCTCAGCCTGCCCCTCTGTGTAATACGGCGTAAGCCGACATCCGAAATCAATCGAAAGATACTCTCGATATGAAGTTATCAGCAATTGCATCCAGTGTTACATCCGCATCCGTAATATGTGTTCGGATTAGGAACCTGATATGCCGGGATCGGTGCTGGATTGATCGCATTAATAAGCTGCTGTGTCTGTGAAGCCATTGCAGTTGTGAGTAATGCACTCTGCCGATCCTGAGAAGCGGCACGTCTGAGGTCGTTATTTTCAGCCTGTAAGTTGGAAATCTTTTCATTGCAGAGATAGTCAAGAATCGCTCTTGTCCCTGCATTCTGGCTGTCGATAATGTCTCTTGTGTTGCTGTTCATGGTGTTCTGCAATGCACAGGTATTCTGTGCCATGTTGTAGTTTATGCCCTGGATTGCTTCTCTGGTTTCACAGCAGCAGTTTGCAAGCTGTGCCTGGAGTGCATTGGTATTCTGCATATTTGCTACAGTGTCAGCGTTAATAGCCTGCTGGATGCCGAAGCCGGTCTGCATGATGTTTGTGTTGATTCCGTTAAATCCGGTAAGCATACCATTATTCATGGCATAAAAGCCATCACAGAGGCCACTATTGATCCCGTCAAGTTTGCTAATTACTGCGGAGTTATCGAATCCTCTCTGAATGTCTGCCTGAGTAGCTGCTGTGGCTGCATATCCGCCGCCGTTGCCGTTATTGCCCCATCCGTTGTTTCCCCATCCAAAGAAAGCAAAAATGAATAAAACAATAATCCACCAACTACCATCTCCACCAAACATGCCGTCATTATTTCTACCGTTTCCAGTAGCAGCGGCAATATCTGCTAAGCTATAATTTCCATCCATAATATAATCTCCTTTTTGTATATTTACATCAATCTGGCCAGATTGTAATGTACTATTTCATTCCTTTCAACATGTGCTGGAATTGCCCTGCCATCTGCTGAACCTGATTAAGTTGCTGTTGAGAAATCTTTCCAGACTGTAACATCTTCTGGATTTCTTCCTTCGGGTCTCCCTTAAAATTCTGTTTGAACTGCATAAACTGCTGTATCATCTGCATCGGACCGTTACCCTGTGGCATCCCACCACCAAGTGCATTAAACAATGGATTACTCATCTGCATTTCCTCCCTTGGCTGCTGATTCCTGCGCGATATTAGCTCTAACAGGTTCAGAAAAAGAATTTAATCGGTTTATGATGACTTCGTATTTGCTCTTCAAGTCGTTGTATTCCTGCCGCGTGACATATTTATTATCTGATTCCCGAACAGACTGTTTAGAGGGCATCTGAGAGCCTACCTCATGATACTCAAATGTTCGTAATGGCTGTGGCATACCGGAAACGTCTGTGGATTTTATATAAAATTTCTCTGATTCTGAATCCATTAGTAAAACACTTGTTCCGGGTGCTACCAGATAAGATTTTGCACCGACTTCGCCAGATACCCACAGGATACCATTATTGTTCTGTTGTGGTTGCTGTACTGGTTGAGCTGGCATCTGGACAGGCTGTTGCTGAAATTGATTCATCTGTCCCGGAACACCAAAACTATATTGATAAGGATTATTATATAATGCCATCTCGTACACCTCCTATGACTTATTCTATGACTTATTCTATGACTTTCTATAGCTATATTTTTGCATAGAAGTATTAAACTAAGAAGTTCAAAAAAGTATCAAAAAAGTATTGACATGTCACCCGTTGAGTGGTATTATAATATCAGAAAGAGGAAATGAAAACATTCAGGAGGTAAGCATTATGAAGTACGATAAAAGAAACGTCATGAGAAACGCATGGAATATTAAGAGAACAGCTAACGTGACAATGAGCGTTGCATTGAAAGCTGCATGGCACATTGAAAAAGCCATGATGGAAGCTGAAGAAATTGGAAAAAATTCTGGATGGAATTACAAAGTATTCGCAAACGATTGGATTAAATACGGAAAGAACCGTACATATATCGAAACAAGGATTTATACAAACGCTTGGAACTGCAAGAAAGAAATCAAACTTGGATATGTAGATAACCTTAGTGGAGAGTATGTCGCAGCATAAAAAATAAGGAGGAAAGAAAAATGGCTACAGAGTTAACGCATTATGGCGCAAAAGTAATTCATCAATTTGTCGAACTTGATGGACAATTCGAAAAAGCATTGCAGAAAAAAGGAATTGAATATACTTACCTTCCTGTAAGTCCTGGCGGTGAATTACGAAATAATGTCATCAAATATAACATTGACGGGGCAAAAAAATATGCCGTATTAATTGATGATCATTGCTGTATCACGGAAGATGTTCCGGAAGACGGTGATTGGTATGGGCTTTTTGAAGATATTAGAGATCAAATTAATGGGCATGAACCACGGAAAGCAGAATCAAAAGCTCATCAGGTGCTTGTAAGAGCAGAGGAATATGCAAGAGAAGAAAAGCAAAAAGAAGAAGAAAATCCTTTACTTGCGCTTCTGGCTGCAGATAAAGTTACAACGCATGATATTATGCGTAATTGCAGATTGCTTGGATATAATTCCAATACGTTTGCATTGATGTCGCACGATGATATAGATCCGGAATTTTGGAATAAATTAATGGAGGAATTCAGCAAATGCAAATATTAAAAATATATTGTAATTATGGTTGCTTATCAGCAGAAAAAAGAAACGTTTACACATACGGAGCACCAGGAACCACAGCTACTTGCTGGGATGAAATGGAAGTAGAAGTCCCAGAAGGCTGGGAACTCTACGAGAATCGAATAGGGAAAACCATGGTGACCTCTCCATGGGGTGAAGGCTATGAAATAAATGAAGTTCTTCAAGGTAATGAAAAGCCTTGTTTTTATGCGCTTGACCATGGTGGAAAAGGCCACAGATATTTTTTAAAAGAAATGGAGGAATAAAATATGAACATCAAAGAAATCCGTTTTATTTCCGGATTAAGCCAACAAGCTTTTTCTGATAAGTACAAAATTCCCAAAAGGACAATTGAAAACTGGGAGGGTGGTAAACGTAATCCTCCAGAATATGTGATAAAACTACTTGAAAGGATTGTAAAAGAAGATTTTTGTTAAAAAAATGGGAGAGGGTAGAAAATCCTCTCCTTACTTTTTAGCATACTTTAATTATTTTATTGTTCACCCTCCGGCTTAACCGCTTTGCTGTTGATATGCTCACGTTCATCTGTTCAGCACAGTATTCGAGCGTATATTCCTTGCATCTCAGCCGGAACAGTCTTTCTTCGTCCGGTGTGAAATTACACTCTATCAAGAATCTGTCTATATCTTTCTTTGTGAACACATATAATTTCATGAGCATACCCCTTATTAATGCTAACGTTGATTCTGCGCAAGATAATTTGTAAGCTTCTGTTTTGTTTTTTTTAATTCCTCAACATTATTTCCACTGATCTGACTATCCAGCATGGTTGATAGCACTTCCAGAATCAATGAATCACGTTCCGCAATCCTCTGAAGACTCTCGTAATCTCGTTTATCATGTTCTTCTAGTGTCTCAACTCGTTTGTTGAGTCGAAATGCCGGAGTAATCCACTTAAAAATTACGGCTGCCGCCCCTCCAACAATGGACACCCCTCCGCAGATAGAGAGGAAAATCTGTACAAATTCCTGTATGCTCATTTAGCTACTCCTTTTCCCAGTAATATACCGGGACTTCGTTTCCACTATCCCATGTATCGTAATATTTGCCCTCTTGCACTGTCACCACATGACCATCTATGCAGAGGATATATGTGCCTGTTGGATGATCTGCACAAAAGTCGTTGACTGTATAGATATATCGTTCTGATTGTTCAATCAGTTTGCGTCTGTATCCATGCTTATAAAGATACGCTCCCCAGACGTAATTTGCGCTCGGCATATCTGACAGAGCGCACGCCTGTATCATTAATCCGGCGAATACCGTTTCCCAGTCAAAACCGGTTGCCTTGCATATTGCCCGGACAACGCAATCTCCGGTTCTCTTACCCTTAACAGGATTCGGATTGAAATACTCCCATCTATCCATCAGTCAATCCCCTTTGCTGTTTTATATCTCCTTGCCGCTCCTCTGGCTTTGGCGGCGTTCTGGCGGTTCCACTTCGCTATCATAAGCCGGTCTTGCAGCTCTCTCAGGTCGTTCTGCTTGCAGTAATCTTTGTATGCAGCATTTTGTTTCTGCAAAAGATAAGACTTCCGGTCAAGGTCTTGTTGGAGTGCAAATCTTGTCTGTTCGTCCTTACAGTTATCAACCGCCGCTTGCATTCCAAGGACTTCTCTCTTTGTCTTGCGGATTCTTCGCTCATAAGTACGTTGTCGTTGTTCCTTTTCGTACTGCTTACCTTTGTCGGCTTTATCCTGCGCTGATAATTCTGCATAAGGATTAAATTCTCCGTCACTGGCTCCGAAGCTATGCCGACAGTTGACGCCTGACAGTCCGCTTGCCGTTCCATATCCGGTCAATGAGAAAGGCGGAAATTTCTTGCTCTTGCCCGAACGAGAATATATCTTACCTTGCCACCATGAGTGATTGCCCGGATTATGGCCGCCGTCACCCGTTCTGGCTCCTATGTGAGCACTGACTAGAACTAAATCCCAGTCCATTTCTTCCATGCGTTTTAGGGATATATCTCCCGTAGCCTGTGCCACACCAGTTCTGACAGAACGCGCAACTGCGGTTTCAATCGTGTCTTTTCTGCCAGATGGATATGTGACGGTGACACCATCTGATACAACATTATTAACTGCCTCTTTGATGGCTTGCGTATACCCAACCGCTCCAGTCATTACATGATTATATGCAAGGTCGCATTGTTCGATATAGAGCCTCTGAGCGGCACTTGCGGTGGTTCGTGTGAAATTCTTCCACTCACCCATAGTCGCAAGCATATTCCGTTCCATGAGCCTTATCATAGCTGGAGACTGCTCAAGCGGTACAGGACTTAACCCTGCTGCCTTATATACCTTATCATCGTAATTCATTGCAGTGATTCCGGCATCCTCAAACGCTTCAAGAAGTTCCTGTTGTTCACGTTTGGTATATTTGGATAGTTCTGCTAGAATGTCCTCTAGCAGTTCGCCAGATTCCTGTAACGTTCTAATTCTCCACGCATCAGCATTGGTCAGAATATAGTCCTCACCTCTGCCGATTCTTGCCATCATCCGCGATACGATCTCAGAGATGATGTACTGATGCAGTTCTTCTGCAATTTGTTCGCTGCCCTCTGTTATCCGGCGTAAATATTCTGGGCTTAACATAACTATTCATCTCCAAACAGTTTTGGTTCGTCTGGCTGAGCTTCTTCAACCATTGCTTTTGCATCATTTTCAGTCATTCCCTCGAATTTTACAAAATACAGCCATGCCGGAACCTTGCCGGTGGTCACATACTGCCACCATCTTGCACGGTCGTTTTCACGCACATACAGAATATCTCCGAAATCATAATTGACCTCGTATGCTCCGACTGATGCAAGTCCGTACAGGTCAGCGTAAACGTTCAGCGCATAAATAACTTCATCTAGACATGATTCCAGTTTGTCTCGAACATCTTTGATAAACTGCACTGTCCTCTGCTGTTCCGCTTCTACTCCCGTAGCTGTCTGAATGCCACTAGATTCGTTGAAAACAAAGTACCCGTTGGAGAATCCAATTTTGTACCCTAACTGGCTTAAAAGGGCATTTATGCCACTTATACGGGTATCCGTGTTGAGTTGTGGATTGATTTCTTGATAGAATTCTTTTTCACCCTCCCCGAATACATTCTTTACAAAGTGCGGTAATCTCATCTCGTTTCGCCTATTTTCCATGCCCTGTGGTGACATGGCTGATACAGGTGCGCCGCTTGGCATCAGCAGTCTATCATCTGCCAGGACGATCTTCTGAGAATCGAAAATTTCTCCGGCGTTTCTGCTGTATGCAATGTCGAGGTCTTTTAATTCTTCGATAGCTTCGGCAAATATCGGAAGTCCAAGTGGTGTACTGATATCCACATTGTTCGCCTGTGGCGTCCGTAATACTCCATACAAAGCTCCGTCCAGTTTCTCCCCGTTTGCTTTTAGAATCGGTGGCGTATCTGCCATGAGGTCAGCCCACTTGGTCTGTTTAAGGTCAATCTTATCTCCGATACTCTGAGGGGATTTTGACACATAGGCTCTGTTGGAGACATAGTACGGATAGGTTGTCACGCCGTCCACGGTAGTCTCAACAAACCTATGATATTCAAGCCTTGTATAGTATTTCCGCCCAACGGTATAAGAATCCTTAAAAATAATCCCTTTAATCTCCTGATTGTCATAATCTACAATCATCACATCTGCCGGAGTAAATACGTCAAGGCTCTCCCCGTTTGGCTTAATAAAAACTGTTCCGTAAGCGCAGCCGTATTCTACCCAGTGCCGAATCTGGAAATATACCTTGTCAATCTGCTCCTGTAGCCATGTAGCCCTTGCGGAGCCGTCAATCTGAATGCCGATCGCCAGTGTTGCGAGTCTGGCAGTCTCTGAGCAGACAGATTTCGCAAAGTTAATCGTCTTGATATTATTCTTATCATCTAGCCATTCTGGTGCGCCCCTGTATATGTTCGCACACCGGTTAATCAGCGATTCCATCTCCGGAAATTCTGCTGCCTGGATTTTAAAGTCCTCTTCGGCTTGTTTTTTGAAAATCATGTTAAACCACCTTTTTAGTGTTGTTATAAGTCCCATTATGCACTGTAACCTCTCCTGTTAAATAACGGCTCATAAGCATACCTAAGTGCCGAGATTGCGTGATCGTTTCCATCAGGATAACCGCTTATTACATTTCCCTCTTTGTCCCGATCATACTCATACTCTGTAATTTCTTTGTATGCATTCGGTGTCCGCTTCGGGTCAATGACTATAGTCTTTGTTTGCAAGAATTTAAAACCATACTCGATACTTCCTGGTCCTTTGATTGCTCCTCTGGCAGGAAGTCCGGCATCCCGGAAGTCATTCACGGACTTAGGTTCCGCAGAATCACATATCATCGTGTAATCGTCATAGCCTTTTTTCTTAATCCAATCAGCAGTCTTGGAGTTACTCCATTTATTTACATACAATTCGTCAATAAGATATATTTTCTCTCTGGCAGAATCATAATAAGTTCGGAGATAGCAGAAGGCATCCGGGTACCATCCATAATCTACACCAGCGAAAATGCGATCCATGTGGCTGATCTCTTCGTCTGTGATATCTCTAATCTCCAGATATTCAAATACATTTCCGCCGTCACCATTCGGAACACCCAGGTATTCATGCTCATAGGCTTCTGGATTGATTTCTTTCAGATGTGCTGCATCGTCAATAAACTTCTGTCCGAGCCACTCCGCCGGGGCTTCCAGATAACTCGAATGATGAATAACTCTTTTCGGGTTAGGCGTGAGCTTAATCCTGTTTACCCAGTTTGATTTTGACTTTGGTGGGTTGTATGATGAAAAATCATAGGACTCATCACCACCACGAAGCACCGACTGATTAACAGAACGTTCCTGAGCATCTCCCTTCATTTGATCTTTTTCTTCTTTCCAGAGGATTCCGATATATCCAAACTCCGGCTTAATAGATTTCAGCTTGGTTTCATCGTCCAGACCACGGAAGTATATTGTCTGTCCTGTTTTAATATACTTGATCTCAAGTGGTGACACCTTGCATTCAAATTCTTCCATCAATCCCAGTTCGTTGATGGCCCATTTCAAGTTAGCATATACAGAATCTTTCAGAGTACCGGCCACCTGTCTTGTAATGCAGGCGTGCATCTGAGGATTATTCTTGATAAGCTCAATAATCTTAAAAGCTACGAATGAAGATTTCAGACCGCCTCGACCGCCCTCGAATACATATTCAATGTTGGGCTTAATCTGTCGGTTAATATCCACGAATGCCTTGCCAAGTACTCTGGCAGGAAGTTCATATTTTTCATCATCATCTTTTGAAACTGCTGTTAGCTGCTCCCATTTTTCGATAGCCTGTATATTTCCATCTGCCGCTTTTTTATACAGAGAAGTTGCTACGACCGCCATGTTATTCGCGTCTTCGTCAGCAATCCCCATTTTTGCAAGTTTCTTTTTTGCAGTACTTGATGCAGGACTTTCGGCTATAATTTTTACATAATCAGAAAGGGCTTTTTTTTGTCGCCTAGAATATCCAGATGCAATACCGCCTTTTTGTCCGTTTCTCACGGCTTCCTCACGGCTTTGATTGCTTGTAAATGGTTTTAAATTTTCCTCGTTTGCCATCCTATCAACATCCAATCATATCCTTTCTGAATTAAGCTATAAAATCCCATAGTAATACTTCTGAGTATATTCTATCACGGGTCAGCAGAAAAGTTGTGGTACATGTTTGAGGAATTTTGTGCTAAAAAAAGAGCCGGTAAATACCGACTCTCTAATTTTATTCATTGCTTTGTAATTTTCTTATTGTCTCGCCCTGATCTCCCGGACACCCCATGAAGCACTCCAGGCAATGTTCGTAAAATGTGCATCTGATACAGTCATGTGGACTGATTAAGCTGCAATATTGATGTAGCACTGCGAATGCTGATATGGCGAGCTGCGGGGTTATGTCTGGTGTGAGCTTGTCTGACATATTTATCGCTCCTCTCTTACCATCTTCAACGTAAACTCTGAAACATTTGGATATGAGATCGCAAACTCTTCTTTTTCATCCATTTGATTCATGAACCATTCAAATACAGCGGCGATTGCCATATCGGTTACGTCTTTTTTCTCACCTACCCATAAACCTTTTTCTTCATTTACATTTCCATAGTAAACGGTATTTGTAATAGGGCTAACGCCCATTTTCTTGACAGTTTTATAAGCCATTTTTCATCTCCTCCAACTTCTTCACAGTGAAAAATGTATTTATCATTGACAATAAGATTACAAAATTTTTTCTGTGCTCTATGTGACCACTTTCTCTCCCATCATCTTCATCAATGTATCTTTCTGTTAATCTCTCCATCTACTTCACCTCTTCTTTCTCAATCCATTTCCACCAGAGAACCACATATACTGTTCTTTTAAAAAATAAACCGTAACACTCTTTATGAATTGAATCAAAATTCTCTCGTCCAATTTCCATTGCTCTTTTCCGTGCCTGATCTAATGTTTTGCACGGTTCTTGGCACAAAAACCACATGATCATTCCACCTCCCTTGTAATCACATCAATACAAGCATTCCACCCAGTAGAATATCCATCTCCAAATTCGTCTGGAAAATAGCTTTCCATATCTTTCTCCGGCAGTGGATTCAGGGGACACCAAACAGGAACTACATCATTGTTTGGAACTCTCCTGGCGCCCATTGCTCTGCACCAAAATTCACTTATAAATTTACATTTTCCGCAGTTTTCTGGTGTATCAATCACTAATACTGATTTACTCATTCAACTCCACCGCCTTTCACGATATCAACTGCTTCATTCAGACATTGAGCTGTATACCAATCGTCACCCGATTCTGAAACTTTATTTTCGATTAACATTTCCAACCGTTGAACAACTTCATCTACATCAAAAACTGTTGGTTGTCTATTAATACAGTCAATAAACTCTTTTTGGTCGGAACTAATACTATTTCCAATTTCCCAGATTTTAATATATTCAATTAAATCGTCCGCATCAATTAGTCTGCTCATTTAATCACAACCCTCTTTCTTATCAAAAGCCAAGTCAACTCTAATCACATCCGTTTCTATCGCTGAAAGGCAGCTTACTTTCAAGTTATAAAATGGTTTCAACAGCTTCGAACCGGTATTGAATGTATCGTAATCCTCCCAGCTTCTACCCGGATGGCATATCTGAATTTTATCTTCACTTTCAGGATCGCCGCCAATTGCTGCTATTAAATCAATTAACCTCATTTTTCACTCCTCTTCTCAATTGCTTTTGCAAGGTCAGAAATGCAATCGCCAATATAGAAAATTGCTATCATTGCCACATTAATATCTGATATTTTTGCACCTAAAATCCAACAAACAAACATAATTGCCAACCATACAAGACACATTTTTTATTCCTCCTCCCACACTCCCAACAGCCTCATCCTCTCATACAGTACAGCGACGGTCTTGCGCCTGTATCCGTAGAAATCCTTCGGATTCATCGGGATATATCTTTCTCTGCTGATTTTCCTATAGCTTTTCCGGTACAGGATATTTTCGATAACCATATCCGCTATCACCGTGTTCTTCGGGCAAGCTGACAAGGCAGCACTGGAAAGCAAGTATCCGTACTCTGCCGGGAAGTCTTTCAGCATCGCATTCAGTTTTTCTATGTCTTCTGCTGGAATACCGTAGTCTTTCAGCTTTTTATTCCTTGTCAGCATACCGTTCTCCTTTCTATTCGTCTGGGTGGTGCTTGTCGTACATGATTGCCACGCATATGAGGCCAGTCACTCCGACTATGATTCCAATGGTGAATACTAATAAGAATGCAATCATGTTTAGTCCTCCTTATATGGTTCTGGAAGTGGTCGCCATGCAGTGACTTTCCAATACGCCCTAGCACCAGTTAGTTCCCAGCGTTTCAATCTGCTTTGAAATTTTGCATAGGTTGAACGATATACTCTTCCGTCCATGCAGGTTACCTGATACGTACCGCTTGATTCCGGAAATCTCTCACTGACTGGAATCCATCCGTTTTCTTTCTCATCCTGTTCCAGATCCTCTTGAAGCTGTTCTATCATTTCTAGAAAATCTCTAGCAGTAACCAATTTGTATCTATTTACAATATCTTGCATCCAATCATGATAACTGGACAATCTGTCTTTGATATGGCTCATTATTCCACCTTCTCATAAGTTTCTCTGAATATATCTGGCTTACACGGATAAAATTCACCGTGGACACCGCGGATGATATAGTCACCAATGTTTGCAAGATGTTCGCCCTCAAGCGTCTTAATAACCAATCCACCCGGAACCTTCCAGTGGTCAATATAGAAATTCTTACCTTCTGCCGACATGTACTGGTCTGTACACTGATAGTCCGTCAGGAAATCGAACATTTCTCGATGATTTGTACCAGTCCACTGTACTGCATCAATTACAACTGGCTTCTTTCTGTACTTCATGCTTCCACGCTCCCATCTTCTGGCATCTGAAACAGGATTGATTTTCTTATCTCATTTCCATAGCCTTTTAATACAGCAATTCCATGCGCCACACTTTCTTTTGTATCATAGCTTCCTGTGTATGCCGATCCCGCCAGCCCATTGCCAACAATTTCACCAGATTTGTATTCCATGTATGCTTCCTGAATCATATCCAGCACTTTCATGGCTTTTGCTTTATTCGAGTATTCTCCTAGCAGATAACTGCATCCGGTTATGTATGATGTTATAATTGTTTTTATAGGTCCTTCCGCAATTTCAGCGCCTGCCATAGAATTGAAATTAATCAATACTTCTCTATCCTGACTTCTGATTAACATTTTGTATCCTCCTCATCGAATTCGCTCTTTAACATTCCAGCCTTAATCAGTTCATAGATAATGTCAAGGCTTGTTCTTTTGTCTCTATACCTACAATTTGGGGTTTTATGGATTCTCGGATCATCGTCTTTCCAGTTGTTTATACCAAAAACTTTATCGCTTACAAAAAGCATTTTGATTCCCCTGGAAACACAAAGATAATAACATCCATGTTTCCCGTAATCTCCGGCACATTTCTTGAAACCGAATCTTTCAAATTCTTTGGCCGGTACTGTTGGAATTAACATTTCTTGTCCTCCTGTTTCTTAAAATCCATCTTCAAATCGTATACAAACTGGCAAAGTTTCTCTGCAATCTCATCTGCATTCTCTACATTTGCAAGATGTCTGACGTACTGTTTACCGCACACGGCGCAAGTTAATTTTCGTATTGTTTCCCAGACTTGCCATGAGATAATAGATGAATCAAAAGCATCCGTCATCAGAGAATTTCTTCCGTTTCCATTCTCGTCTCTGAACCACTTTTCTCTCGGCACTTTTAACGTGGTTGCAACATCTTCTCCGGTAAGACAACCTTTGTATTTTTCGTCAATGCGCTTTTCCAGTTCATCCAGAAGTTCCTTCTTTTCCTGTTCTGTCATTTTCCATCCTCACTTTCCCCATGTAAGCAACTGACACGCTATTGTGCAGTCCTCCATGATTGATTTATCCGAATGCTACCTGTCCGTTATTCTGCATGTAGATCATCGGTGCAGCTTTACGCTCTCCGACTTTCAGATACGGGCAATTAGCTTTCACAAGTGCCTCTGCCATAACCGGAACCACACTATTTCCAATTCTTGCTACCTGTTTTGCAATCGGGTAATTTCTCCATTTATAGTCTCGATCAATGATGTAATCTTTCGGAAATCCCTGCATCACCTTTAATTCTTCCGGCTTTAGCATTCTGAGAAAGATATCTGAAATAATGTATTTTTCTCCATGGATATCAACCAGAACATTTACTAGCCCGAATCTATCTTTTGTGGTAATGGTCCCAAGCGGTTCGTTAAGCACCTGTCCGCATCCTGTCCCATAATATTTAACCAGAAAAGCGAATATCACACCGAAGTGACCGGGTGATGTGGTTATCGTATGTAACGGCTCATCACATCCTTGACCGATTCCAGTTTTGTAATATTTCGTGATTAAAGCTGTCACGAGACCATATCTGTTTGATGTATCAATAGTCTTAATTGGCTCAGTCAGTAATTGCCCTCTGGAATCGCCTTGCCTGGTTTCTCCGTGATATTGAATTATGAATGCTAATGCATCTTTATTCTTCACAATGTAAGGATCTGGATTATCAACGATATATTTTCTGATTCCATTTGCAATGCGTTTCTGTGTCGCCTCTGCCAATGGTTTTGGACGGTCAAAGATGCTTTTGCCTAAGTCTGACCAATCAATGTAGTCTCCACACTGTTCGTATCGCTTCAGACCGTCTATTCCGAAACGATTATGCGTAGGATTTGGCCATACTATCTGTTTTCCGTCTCTGCGAAACACTGCATACCAACGTTTCCTTGTAGTCGGTGCTCCATAATCCGCAGCTACCAGTTCCCGGCTGTCAAATTCATAACCGATATTTTCCATTGCTGAAATAAATTTTCGATAATCTTCACCGGCTCTTTCCTTGATCGGATGCCCTTTCTCGTCGAGCGGCCCCCATTGTTGTATTTCTTCCACGTTCTCCATGATAATCACATCTGGGAGAATTGCCTTTGCGTGCTTATATACAGCCCATGGAAGAATGCGAAGCCCCTGTTTTCTAGGCTGACCGCCTTTTGCTTTTGAATGGCTTGTACAGTCCGGGGAAGCCCACATCAACGCTACGTGCTGATTTCCGACGTATTTCTGCAAATCTACTTTGAAAATATCCTCTGTCAGATGCAGTGTTCCAGGGTGATTTGTCTTGTGCATCAGGATAGCGTCGGGGTCGTGGTTGATTGCTATGTCTACTGGTCTTCCGAGTGCCATTTCGATTCCTACAGATGCCCCACCACCGCCGGCAAAGCAATCTATGATTAAATCTTTCATCTATACTCCCATCTTCTTAACCAGATTCTTATTCATTTCGTCAAATCTTACATCTGTGTTCTCTTCAATGTCCTGCATCATGCTCAGGACGCTCATTTCGCCCTCATTTGCCATTTTAGCGTACTCGTTAGCAGTCTGCATGACTGTGAGCAAACGTTTCGTAGAAAAGCCATATAAACGTCTCAGAGCCATCATCGTTGTAACGACATTAATTGTATCAGCCCAATCTTCTCCATCATTGAATCCATTCTCATAAGCTTCTTTCTCCATGCTTTTGATCTGGCTATGGCAGTTCTGCATAGCTCGTCCAAACGCCTGAGCTGCCTGATTGGACTGAGCTAGAGGGAGCATCTGCTTTCGTGGTTTTGCTTTAAGTTTACTACTCACGCTTCACACGCCTCCTAATCTGCCCTGCAACGGCTTCAAACTGCTTAAGCAATGAATTGTCGTCATTTCGGTTTAAAGTCCGATCGTAAGCCGGAGAGACGTCCCACAAGTCATTTACGAGAACGCCGTGCGCTACGCTGTTGAGCAGTGCGCTTCGATGCGCTCCTGTGATGCTTGCGATCTCGTCAAGCGTAAATTCTCCGACGTACTCAGTACCTTTGAACAGCTCATACAGTTTCATGTTTCTTCCTCCTTGCCACGAACTCATATCCTGTCAGCCGGAACGCTCTCGGTGTTTTCGGGTGATCTGTTTCAATCAACCCATCTGTTCGCAGCATGTCCATGTGACGAAGCACCGTGGCGTTTGATACACCGACACCATCAGCAATCTCTTTATAGGACGGCGCGTACCGATGTTCTTTGATATACCGGCAGATGTACAGATATATGTCTTTGTGGATCTGCTGACCTTCTTTATACTTCTGTTTGTACATTTTTTCTCATTCCTCTCTGTTTAGAATTAAGAAGTCTATGAAAAGCTCTTATGTTGTCAAGTAAGAATTGTTTGTCATTCTCGTCCGGACATGTCCCTGCTAGTTCTCCCAGTTCTGTGCAGGTATCATAGACTTTGCTGGAATATTCATCTGTAAGCTCTGCTGAGTAGAATTCTTTTATAGCTTTCCAATATTCCGTCATGAAACTTTGTATGATAGGAATATCTTTTGCTTCTACTTTCATCCTCCACCTCCCTTATATGTAACCTATTTGAAAAATCCGGTTTCATTTGGGTTACAAAAAAAGCCAGTATTTATGCGGGTTTGTAGTGTTTGCAACCGTGTAACCGTGTAACTCACACATTTCCTATATAGGAGAAAAAAATAATTTCATTCTCATATTTTTATTTTTCTATCTATATATATACGTTTCGAAAAGTTACAAGGTTACTCGGTTACAAATTAATCGAATACCGGATCCGATATCTGGAACAAACTCGCTTTTTGCTCTTCCAGGTATCCATCAAGATCATTCACCACTTTCAAACAGCAAAACTTTTTTGGATTCCTGCTTTCTGACTCTCTCTTCAGAACGTTACCGTACTTATTATTGGAAATAACAAGCCCCATTTTCATGCCCCATGACAAAAACGCCTTTTTGGAATATCCGCCATTTTTGCAGATATTATTGAGCGCAGTGGGATAGAAGTACACTAATCGGTTCATTTCTTCATCTTTTTCAATGGGATCCCCCCATTTTTCACAAGGCGTATCAACGTCAAAACGTTGCTCATTCATAGAAATCATATCCACCAGGTACTCATAACAACGTTCATTCGGAGATACATCTGATACATCAGCAAGAGTGTTTTTGGCATCTTGTATATCAATATACTGCATGTCCTTGAAAAGCATATCTGTGGCGATTCTATCTGCAGTCAGAACAATTGATAAGGAAAGTAGCTGTTTATCCGTTTTATCGTCTGATGCGATTTTTTTCAAAATCTCCTGCTGGATATTTTTAATCTTATCAACACTCATTTCTTCCAGCGCCGCCACGAAGTCTTTCCCAGCAAAGCCATAGTTTTTCTTAAGAATATCAATAGTATCTTGCGGATTTTCGAACAACTTATCATGCGTGCATTCCACTTCAAGGATACGGTTTACAGCGCCGCCCTGGTTCACGTAGGACTGCAATGGATACTCACCGTTTGTGAGGATACACAACTTCCACGTGCTTTCTCTTGTTAACCCCAGTTCTTTGTTGGACCTGGTTTTTCCTTGACCGGAACAGAGATCATACACGATTCGCTCAAAGTTTTCCTCAATCTTCTTATCCTTCTGGCTTGTATCATCAAGGATAAGGGGGAGATTATTGAGCATGTCAGCTTTTACTTCCAGGCCAACATCCGAACTCTTGAAGTTTCCTATATACTTGTTTTCGGACGGATCCGCCCAGACCGAAGCGGCCAGCATGTGGGTAACAGACTTTCCGTTTCCAGTAAGGCCCCATAAATCGGTAAAAAATGGAAGTGCATCCAGTGGCTTAATCAGAACGCTGGCGAAAGACGCTGCCAGCATAAACTTAATTTCGAATTTATCCTGCTGCCTGATCTTTTTTACATGCTCATACCAAGCTTCCCTATCTCCTTTTACCTGAATGGCTTCAAAAAGTTGCCTGAACTTCGCGTCCCCATCAAATATGATTTCCTCACTGTATGGCAGAAAACCGTCTCCAATCCATCCAAGCTTTCCGGACGAATATTGTATTTCTATGTACTCATCGTTCAGATTTTCCACATCCGATAAGTACCTTACAAGGTGTTTAGCAGTTTCTGATGTTACAGCTATCCCGTTCTTGGATAGCCCTACAATCTTGGACGCAGTTGCTACGACATCTTTTGGAACAATAATCTCTTGCCATCTATTGTTACGTTTAAAGGCAATTTTTATCTGCTCCTCACCTGTCTGAATATTTTTTAGGCGTTCAACCGGCAATATAGGATGATAGCAGGCCCTAACATCTGTTATTCCAGTAGTAGAATTCCAAGTGCAAATTCCATCATCTGCTGCAATCCAGTTTCCGCAGGCCATTCTATCATATGGACTATCCGTAAAGTTCGTATAGTGTTCTACAAGGCTAGCTTCTTTTAATTGCCTCTGGATGTCTTCCCGTTCTTGCCTTTTTATATCTTTTTGCACTTTTTTGTATGCGTTTACCACGCTTGTAAACTCTGTTTTGCACCTCAATTCAGATGCTCGAAGCGCAAGGCTGGCCAACAGTTCAGCCCTGTAAATCTCATCCTCCTGATTGAACACCTCATCCAGCACTTCCCGAGACATGATGGATTTCGAATCCAACTTGTTCAAAGGAACCATCTATATCACCTCTTTTCTAATACGGTATACCATTCAATTCTCCATGCAGGTACAGTGCTTTTTGAAGTGCATTCCATGCTTCACACCATCTGTCAGAAAGAGGACTCCATCGCTCGATTTCCGCCCGATAAAAGTCAATATCAGACAAGCATTCATCCAATTCGGCCTTTTTTTTCTGCTCCTCTTTACGCTTCATTTCCATCTGCTTCCGATGATGATATATTGCCATTCTGGAAGAGAAATCCGGTTTCTGGTAAGTCCCCCCAAGTATGGTAAAAGCTGTCTTAAAATCGCAATTATCCATGTTCTGGACGAATGTAAATATGTCACCTGTTGCACCACAACCGAAACAATAATAGCTGTCTTTATAGATTTTCATGGATGCAGTGCGGTCTTTCGGGTGAAAAGGACAATTTATAAATCCGGCTCTGTTCGGAACCATTCCGTATCTGCTCAGAACATCTCTCATACTGTTCTGCTGTTTAATTGTTTCTTTATCCATTTGACAGAATCTCCAAAATCCTTTTGCCAGTGTCTTTCTTGTCGCAAAACAGAAATTCAACACCATACTTGCGTTGCATCGTGCAAAGAATCTTATATAAGACATCTCCGTGCATAACTTTCTGTTCCTGTTCTACCCAGACGCCATTTTTTTTAACTCTTTTCTTCGCCCGGGGATTCTCCCACCAGAGAACATCGTCCAGTTTTTCAATCCCTTTTCCATGCTCACACAGGAACACGAGTTTTATCCCTGCTTCATTTGCCCGGATAATCTCGGCACGGAATCTCTCATGCTGCTGGCAGACATTTCCGCATAATTCGGAGAGATTTTGCTTTCGGTCAACAACTAACCCGGGGTTGTCATAATTCATGTAATCCCCGACGTAAAGCTTTGACACGAACCATTTTTATCCTACTACATCAAATGCTTTCTTAATGCCATCAATAACTTTCTGATGTTCCCTACTGTCAATTTGTATCATGCGAACGGCAGCTCCTCATCAATTCCATCTGGAATATTCATAAATCCGTCCGGGTCGGCTTCTGGACGTGGAGCTTCTGATTTGCACTGACTCTGATTAGCACTTTTACTTTCACCAAATTCAATTTCTTCTACAACAATGTCTGTTGTGTATATCTTCTGTCCATCGCGATTGGTGTAGCTGCCGGTCTGGATTCTCCCGGATAAATCCGCTTTCATTCCTTTAGAAAAATATTTCTCGATAAATTCTGCCGACTTTCCGAAAGCGATGCAATTCAAGAAATCTGCTTTCTGGTCAGAACCTTCTTTTACAAATCTCCTGTTCACTGCAATAGAAAATCTCGCAATAGATGTTCCGTCATTTGTATATTTGATTTCCGGATCACGTGTAAATCTTCCTGTAAGAATTACTTTATTCATGCTGTTACTCCTTTTCTACATGCTGTTTGTCATAGTCAATTAACATTTTGAGACATTTATGCCCTTTCTCTTTTGTAAGTGACTTAATGTCATTTACCTTGAAACGAGCCTTGATCTGTTCTAAAAGTTTGGCTTCCGGGTACTTATCAATAATGTATTTGATTGACATAGTAGTCTCGGAACTAATCATCTCGGTTTCTTTTGACGATTCCGCTTTCCTGCCGGACGTTTTTTCTTTCTCTCCTGTATTAGTAGAATCGCTGTCTTTGTTATCATCAATACAGAACAGTCCATTTAAAGCGTACTTTCTGGCATAAGATGAAGCTGCGCCTGTTACCTGCGAAGAATCCATACCTTTCTTAGATTCTTCTTCCCTTGCATAAGCAACTGTAACGATTTCGCCAGTATCATCACAGTCTTTCAAGTGTGCTTCTGCTCTGACATATATTCTGTCGCCAACAACTTCCATCCGATCTGTGACACTTAACACGGTCTTTGTTTCTGCCAGAAGCGGCTTTACGGCCTCCAGAATATCCTCACAGCTCCTGTATTTGTATTTCCCGAAGGAATTGTACTGCCCTTTAGGGGCTTTCAGTTTTGACTGAATAATCCCTAACTTCTCATATATATTCACTCCTATTCCTCCTTGTCATAAACCACATGTTTACTTCCCTCAATAATCAGCAAACTTGCGATATCCTTCATTGATAAGGTTGATTCGTTATAGATTTCAACCAGTGCGTTGTATGCAACTGTTGATACTTTCACAACCGGGTTATCTTTATCAGTTGCCGGCTGCTTCTTTCTTGCCGGAATACGGATTTCAAATTCACTCACCGATACTTTCCTCCTTATATGATTTCTGAGCCGTTAAAAGCCCATTCAGAGCCTGTACGTAGCTCGCCAGCGTCCTTGTCTTGTATGAACTCTCAATGTAGTTATCAGCTACAAGAGAAAGCTGCTCATCTATCAGAGCAAGGACCTCGTCAATTCTCTCCTGCATCTTTTCTCACCTCACTAAAAAAACAGTAAACATTGTCAGAGCCATCTCCTCTCGCCGGATTCTGCTCGCCGTTTGGAAAGATTCCACCAGCGCAATGATATTCGAGATGATTCAGATACATATCCGGGTTCTCCTAATCAAGAATGTACGCTTTCCGCCTGTTCAGCTCCTCCAGAAGCACGTTCGCTGTTGTTATCAGTTCCATTGTCGGCAGGAGCTTCAGCTCTGTCTGATTCAACATTTAACGGGCACCTCCCATCTATCAGAAGTTCTAGTAAGAAAGTCTTGATTATTTTGAGACTTTCACGACTCTCTTTCTCGTAAAATGGATTAAAAGATACACTCTGATACAAATCCCATTTAAATTTGTCTTCGGGAAGATTAACATCTTCCTTCTAAGTCCACATACACTCATGCCATAAATTGAATAATTGAACGAGGCGTTTGCTGTCGGAACTTCATTTGCAACTCTTTTACAGAGTTCGTAAATTTCGTCAATCTCTTTCTTATACATTTTCATTCGCCTTTCCCTCTGGCGTATCAATATCCCAGAGGATTCCATATACAATCATCGTAGTCATTGCCGCCGCAAAAAGCTGTCTGCCCGATCCGCCCCATTGCCAGAATGGGAGGAATGTGGAAAAACCCCCGATCAGTGCGGCACAGATGATGTTTTTCAGATTATTCACTGATACCTCCCAGAATCCACGCAAGGTTGCTCGCTACCAGTGCGGCAGCCGTCACAATCCATGCTGTAAACCATTTCCTTGATTTCTTCTTGCTCTCCTCGACAATTTCAGTCGCAAGTACTACTTCGATGTCAGCCCATGTTGGCTGGCTTTCGCTTTTAATTTCACTCATATCGTGCTAATTTCTCCTTATTTTTTCTTATTTGTCTTTACAATTAGCAGATAGAGAACTATAATGTATCTATCCACTAAGGCACTTTAGTGGGTGCAAAGCTCCGGGGTGGAGGTTTCGGCTCCCTCCGGGGCACTCACTTATTGAGAGCCTCTTTGCCTTTCCAGACATGTCCAGTTACTTCATAGACTTTCCTAGGGCTTATGATGTATGTGATCCTGCCACCGGAAAGGCTTTTTGCTGGCTTGTTATTCTGGATAGCAGTCCCGATCGGCAGCCATCCGTATACAATTCCTGCTCGGATTGATGTTACAGGAAGTCCGATCAGCTTGCTTGCATCAGATACGCTCATACTCTCTGATGAGAACTCTGGCATCTGTGGAATGCCGGATATGATTCTTGCAACCTCCGCGGCAAACTGATGAACTTCTGCATTCTCTTTGATGTAAGTATCAACTTCGCTCATTTCATGCTCCTTTCTCGTTTTCTTTCTGGCCAGAATCATCTGGCTTATTCTCGGAAAAACTTTCCGTCTTACCAAGAATGTATCCCTTGTCAAAATCTGACATATTAGGAATCGCTTCTTTCAGCTTTTCAATGATTCTTTTTTCTTTTTCAGACATATACTCACCTCTTTTCTTGTGATATACTCCCTGTATATGGGAGGTGATTAAAATAAATCAAATTGTTTCAATTTTAAGATCGGCTAAAGAAATCATTACGTTTGAAAATGTTTCCTTTATGCTTGGGTTAATAGGGTCTGCTGGAACTGTATGGAACTTATTCCAATCTCGAAAAAAAATAGAGTTTATTCCTATTGGTTTCAAGTTGAAAGATAATAATGAGTTGATTGTTCATTTTGAAATTATCAATCGTTCCAGAATTGCCATATCAATCGTAAATATTTCTTACGTGTATAGCGGAACCCATTATTCGTGCTTAAAAGGGCGTGCTATTGGCGAATCAATTTATCACGAAAGAATGCAATTAAAGAACCTAACAGACTTCTATACGCAACCTTTTCCACTACAATTGGTGGGGCTTGGTGGTACTTCGGAATATATTCGATTTGAACTTCCGACAGAAATTCATCCAGATTTTTCCAAACCTCAGACTTTTCAAGTGTCTGCCAATCGTGGAAGGGCAACTGAAATGAAACTTCTGCTAACTGATCCGGATTCATCCAGTTTACATAAATTTCATATTCGGACTTCAATTCGTTCTCTCTTTCAAAAGTGGTTTTCAAGCAATCACCATTGAAAGTTTGAGATATCATTTTTTTACTGCCGAGCGGACTGTATTTCATGTTTTCACCTCCTTGCTTTGTGAGTTTATAATATCACGACGTGAGTTATATGTCAACACTAAATATTGACTTTGTGAGTTTTTTATGATATATTATCATTGGAGGTGAGGAAAAGTGAAAGACAGAATCAAACAAGTGCGCAAATCCCAGAATCTCACTCAGACAGCATTTGGAGACATAATTGGAGTAAAGGGAAATACCATTACTAATTATGAAACTGGTTTAAGAAATCCAACAGATGCTGTTATCAAATCTATATGCAGAGAGTTTGGAGTGAGTGAAGAATGGCTCAGAACTGGAAACGGAGATATGTTTGTACCCGGAATTAAAGACAAACAAATTTCTGCCATGCTTGCAGACGTAATGAAATCTGGAGAAGATTCTTTCCGACACCGTCTCGTGTCTGCATTAGCCAGATTGGATGATGAGGGATGGGACAATTTAGAAAAACTTATTGACATGATTTCTAATAAGTAAAAAGAAAGACAAGGGCAATGCGCAAACCCTTGTCTTTTTTAATGTTATCCGATTAGCCTTTTCACAAATATATAAATCACTTCTATCCAATGATTATTCGTGCATTTTTCAACCATCTCAATAATCTCTTTCTTATAATCCATATATAACCCTCCCTATTGCAATTACCACCTACATTACAGTATATGTCCGGTTTGCGGAAATAATCGAACATTAGTTCGTTTCATATCATTATATCACTAATGTTTGCTCTTGGCAACTGCCAGATATACACCGATATGTTTATGATTGCATAGAAATTATTCGTAACATCAAAGATATAGTCTTTTCTGTTTAGTGGCAGGGCGAATAAAAACGGCAGCATGGTCTGCTTTATTTCATGGGCGCTATTCTTATGTAGGGTAGAAGATCTGTACGCATTTTGGACAGAATACACTTCTGACTCTTCACGGATATAATCGTCTACACACATTGGTAAATAAACAATGTAATTAAGCAAAAGCACAGCTCCTATTATAATTAGTATATTTTTGATTATTTTCATTTCATAAATCACCTCAAAACGTCTATTTACAACTAAATTTAACGATGCTATAATAAAAATAACATATTTAAACACTTTTTTTTGCAAATGGCGAAAACAATGTTTACAAGGGAATGATTTACATGAAAATTGCGATTTGTGACGATGATAATTTACGGATTGAGATTTTCAAAAATAGCATTGACCGATATCTAAAAGAGCATGGTGATGGTGGATATGCATTAACCACCTACACCAGCGGAAAGCCTTTGATCGACGATGTTTCAGATGGTGAATGGTATGACATAATAATTCTTGATGTCTCCATTAACGGAGAAAATGGCATAGAGATTGCCAAAAGATTAAGAAAAATCGGATACTATGGAAATATCACTTTTTGGACAGAACGCAGAGAATATGTATTTGATGCACTTGATGTGCTGCCGGTTCATTACATCATTAAAGGCTCTGAGCATGGAAGAATGTATTCAGTTGTTAAGCAGACGCTTGAAAATATTCGTGAAAAAACGCTTACTATCAAGAACAAGGACTACTTTCACAGAGCTGAATTCCGGCATATTGAATACATCGAAAGCCAGAACAAATACATAATGATTCATTGCACGTGCGGAATATCACACAAGGAACGAGGAAAGCTCAATGATATCGAAAAGAGTCTTGACGGAAGATTTTTGCGCTGCCACCAGAGCTATATAGTTAATATGGCCGAGGTAAGCGAAGTAAGCTATTTTTTTACGATGGTATCTGGCGCGATCGTCCCGATCAGGCAAAGAGAACTTGCGAAAATAAGAGAAAAATATGAAAACTACGTCATTGGAGGGAAATAAAGCATGAGCGAAGAAAAAACAAAGAAATGCAAGTATTGTAAAACAGAGATTCCGGCAGATGCTAAGGTCTGCCCGCAGTGCCGAAAGAAATTAAAAGGCGGAAAACTCAAATGGGTTGTACTGATAATCCTTGTCGGAGCTATCATCGGAGCTGTAGCTGGCGAAAGTGATTCAGAATCAGATAAAAGCGCAGCAACCGCTACTTCTTCAGAAAAGAAAGAAACTGCTGCTAAATCAAAAGAAGAAGCTGCGCCGATCGAGTATACTGCTGTTTCCGTTAATGATATGATGTCCGATCTTGATAGCAACGCCATGGGTGCATCTGATAAATACAAAGGTAAATATCTTGAGATCACCGGAAAACTTACTAATATTGATGCTTCTGGTGAATACATAAATCTTACGGCAGATGGCGATTTTGAAATCATTGGCGTACAGTGCAATATCAAAAATGACGAGCAAAAATCAAAGGTAGCATCTCTTACCAAAGGCGATACCGTTACATTAAAAGGAAAATGTACAGATGTCGGAGAAGTGCTGGGATATTCTCTTGATATTGACGAGATAGAGTAAATAACATGGCTCCTGCTTAATGGCAGGGGCTGTTTTTATACAAGGAGGAAAATCATGGCAAAAAGAAAGAAATACCCGAAATTGCCGAATAGTTTCGGGTCTATCCGCTATCTCGGCAAGGGTCGAAGAAACTGCTATGCAGTGCACCCACCGGCAACGATTGACGCAACAGGAAAAGCGATCCGTCCGCCTGCGATCTGCTACGTTGACGACTATCTGAAAGGGTTCGCCGTTCTGACAGCATACAAAGCCGGAACGTACAAGCCAGGTATGGAAAAGGAACTTGAGATTGCCCCTACAACGGACGCAGACGCCCTTATAAGCCGTATTTTGTCGGACTACAATACATTTAAGGGCACAGAAGAAAAACACCCGGAAACGCACAAATTGACGTTCTCAGAGGTATATGAACAATTCTACGCATGGAAATTTCCAGACGGAACAAAAGCGTCTTATAGCTCGATGGAATCATACAAAACAGCTTACTCAAACTGTAAAACATTGCGCAATCGCACATTTGAAGATTTAAAAGCCCCCGACTTGCAAGACGTAATAGATAAATGTGCTCTTAAAAAGCAGAGTAAAGCAATTATATTAACCCTCTTTAAGCAGATGTATAAGTATGCCATTTATTCAGAAATCGTGTCGGAAAACAAGGCTTTGTATGTAAAAGTTAACGCAAATGATGATACAGAGCACGGCACGCCTTTTTCAGATGAGGAATTGCAAATCCTTTGGAATAACACCGATGATCCAGAAGTACAGCTCATTTTGATCATGTGCTACTCCGGCTGGCGAATTGGAGAAGTGCTGAAGCTTACGACAAATCTTGAAGAGAGATATTTCCAGGGCGGCATCAAGACCGCAGCCGGAAAAGACAGGATCGTTCCGATTCATCCGGCCATATATGAGTTTGTGAAGAATAAGGTTCTGACGCAAAACGGCAGGCTCTGCATCTATTCTCAGACGCAACACCGAAACGCCCTGTTCTACCCTACACTGGAACGATTGGGGATAGTCGGCGATCCGAAGCACACGCCGCATGATTGTCGACACACCTTTTCCGCCCTGTGCGAAAAATATGGCGTCCGGGAGAACGACCGGAAGAGGATGTTGGGACATTCGTTTGGAAACGATGTCACGAACGCTGTGTACGGTCACAGAACCCTGGAAGAACTCCGGGCAGAGATTGAAAAAATAAAAGTTCCATTTGTGACTAACTGTGACTAACCGTTCCTATTTTCATCTTTTTTAAACTGTCTTAATTACTCTAACAAAAGTCTGTAAAGTCTTGATTTTACTGGCTTTTCCGCATTTTACAAGGGATTTCGCAAAGACATTTTCTTTAATCTAATTTTATTAGCGTCGATCTGAAATAATGCCATAATTGCCTGCTGAATATTCTGGACTGTCACTGCGCTGCCTGCTCCCTGAGCCGCCACCAGCACACCGGTAACTTCATTTTTGCTGCTTATGGAAAAGTTTTCCGTATTTCCCTCATCCCCGGTCATAATGATCACTTCCACTTCTCCGACTCCTTCCACATTGGAAAGCAGTTCCTCAAGGCGGCTCTCCAGGCGGGTTTTCTCCGCATTCTGATCCTCTGCTGTTTTACTGTTCTTTCGGGTTACCGGAAGTCCTGCCACCAGAAGAAGGATTCCCAGAAGAAGGAAAACTCCCCACTCCTTCCATCCCATCCTCAGAAGCCAGGATCTGATACTGTCCTTTCCTGAGTCCGCAGATTCTTTCGAGCTCATTTTTCACCGCCTCCCTCTGTTTTTCTGTGACTGTTCCATAAAGTGTTATGGTCAGCTGAAGCTCTTTCTCCATATCTACTTCTGTTTTTGCCGAAAAAACCCCTTCTTTCCTGAGGATACCCTGAACCTGATCCTTCAACTCCTGTTCATATGCTCCTTTAAGAAATGTTTCCCTTATTCCTTCTGCTTCTGTCTTCATACGTACCTGTTCTTCTCTCCCATAATTATTGCTGAATCCGGACAGAAGTTCTTCACTTTTTCCCACTACGGCAAATATAGGCGTACAGATCAAAAGCACCAACAGAAGCCCCATAAACAGCCGTATATACTGCTCATAACGCTTATCAGGCAGAATATGCAGAAGTGCTGTAGTAAGTACATGAAAAAAAGCCAGGCTTTTCATCCACTGATAAAGTTCTGTTCTCATCCCAAGCCTCCTCCTGCCATCAGGATCAGAAATGTAAGCATACATAAAATTTCCGCAGTAAACAGGATTCTCATCAGAAGTGCACATCCCTCTGCCATGGTGCCAAAGGCTTCTACCAGCCGTTTGTCTGATACAGGCTGCGCCGCAGCCGCCAGAAAGCGATAGGTCAGTGACAAAAGTCCATATCGGACCAATGGCCCCGCCCCCACCGCCAGGATTACCAGTAAAAGCGCAATGCCCAGACTGTTTCTTACAAGAACAGCTGTGGTAAGGACCAGTTCCGTAACTGCATTTACCGCGCTCCCGATCCCAGGAAGAGCACCTGCAGTTTTTCCCACAGCACTCCGCTTCAGAGAATCCATTACCGGAGCTACAAGCCCACGCACCACCTGCAGTCCTGCTGCCACTCCAAGTAATGTCCGAAGCCCCCAGGAGATCACAGTCTCGATCAGCTCAGCCATTTTTCCCAGCATTTCTTCCCTGGAAAGATGATTTACAAATTTCAGAAGAATATATAAACTCACTCCGGGAAGCAGTACTCGTTCCAGGATCCATTGAAAAAGCCACACCAGAAGCAATACTCCCTGATAAAAAGCAGCTGCACTGGATGCACCTGACGCTGCTGCCACTGCCATAAAATACACCGGTGAAAGTTCCTTCATAAACTCCGTGATCCACGCAAGCATTGAAAGCAGTGATGCACTCAAACCGGAAAAACTGTTCATCAGAAGAGTAAAAACAAGAAGATACACCACATAAAAACTGATCTCTCCCACCTGCCCGTTATCAAAGGCACCGGCAAACCCGGAAAAAACGGCAGCGAACAACAGCAGAAGCAGCAACTTCACGATCAGCTCTTTTTCTCTTTCAATGCCATAAAAAAGGAGACTGTGCAAAAATTCCCGCACACTCTCCTCCGAAAGCACCTCTTCCCCTGACAACAGTCTGTGAAACGCTTCTGTAACAGAAAATGTTTTTTCTCCAAGCATCTCATCTACCATGGACTGCAGGTTGGTAAGCTCCATCTGATCTGTGATCTGTTGTTCCGCCGAAGAAGCATAAACGATCACACCGCCAAAACAGTTTATAACTACAGCCAGAAACAGGGCTGCACAAATCTCTGACCAATATCTTTTCATGCAAGAAATCCCTGTATAGTATCCAGCAGTGCCAGAAGAACCGGCATACTTAAAACCATTACAGATAACCGGCAGAACAGTTCGATCTGTGCACCAGTGGAGGAATATCCTGCATCTCTGCATATACCGGATGAAAATTGTCCGATATAGGTGATCCCGATCATCTTCAGCAAAGTAGTGATATAGCTTCCATCAATCGGGAGACTCTGTTTCAGTCTCTCCAGGGACTGGAACAGATAGCTGATCTTCCCTACCGCTAATCCCAGTATCACAAGACCTATTCCCATCGTAACAAGGCTTACATACTCCGGCGCACGGTCTTTCAGAAGAATTCCCAGAAGAACCCCCGCTGTTCCCAGAACAGAAATCTTCAGAATATCCACGGTTCTTTCCCTCCCCTACAGTACAAAAAGCTGCTGGATATTTTTAAAAAGCTCATAAATATACGGCACGATCCAGAACAGTACTAAAAGAAGTCCTGAAAAACTCACCAGAAAAGCCTGTTCCTCCCTTCCGCTATGTTTCAGGATCTGAGAAAGAACAGAGACCAGGATCCCTACTGCACCGATCTTAAATATGATACTGACCTCCAAATGATCCCTCCTTTTCTTCTGAAAGCCTGTCCTTCTTACTACTGTCTGATAAACAATACTATACCAGGAGAACCGCAAGCAGCAGGCCTCCAAGAATCCCAATTCCCTGGTACAGTTTTTTCTTTCCGGAAACCTCCGCTTTCCGCTTCAATATCTCTGCTTCCAGATTATTTTCATACAGGGAAAGCTGTCGCATCTGCATTTCCAGATCCATATAGCCCAGATATTCTCCGAAAGAAAAAAAAGCGTCCTTTTCCCCATGGGTAAGGCAGCTTTTTTTCAGGGCGCTTTCCGCACATTCCCTGCATATCTGTGAAAGTTTTTCTCCTGTTCCCGCTTTCATCCTGTCCGCGGCACTGATGAGAAACTCTCTGTATTTTCCATTCATTCTTCCTGCGGCTCCATAAAAAGCATCCGGCAGTGATGCATTCCCGCAGCGGATCTCGCCTTTCAGGCAGATCACCATCTGAAGCAGTTTTTCCAGTATACGGATCTGCTCCGAAAGTCTCATACTTCCGGAAAATCCCATTCCGGCTCCTGCCGCCACTACCAGAATACATCCTACAATCCGGTACATAGGCATTTCCCATTTTCATCATAGATTCCTTCCACGATTCCTGCACGTTCATGCTTTCCCAGAAAAATATATCTCTGGAAAACCCGCGCTTCCCACAATTTCCGGAAAAACGGCTGGGATAATGTTTCTTCCATGGAAGCTCCATGTGCAGTTGCGATCAGACGACATCCACAGTGGATAACTGATTCCACAGCCTTGAAATCTTCTTCTTTTCCAAGTTCATCCACAGCAACCACAACCGGCGACATTGACCGGATCAGCATCTGCATCCCTTCTGCTTTCGGACAGCCGTCAAGGATATCCGTACGCATTCCAAGGTCATTCTGAGGGATCCCCTGATAGCATCCGGCCAGCTCACTGCGCTCATCGACTACTCCTACCGTAACACCGGAAATATTTCCCCATCCATTACTCATCTGCCGGATGATATCCCGAAGAAGCGTGGTCTTCCCACATCTGGGCGGAGAAACGATCAAGGTATGCATGATCTGCTCTCTTGTCTGGATATATGGCAGCACTTCTTCTGCACATCCCTGGATCTCATGTGCCAGACGGACATTGATGCAGGAAATATATTTCATCCCACGGATACGGTTTCCGTCCAGGATCACCTTTCCGGTAACTCCTACACGGTGCCCACCCTGTACACTCAAAAACCCCTGGCGGATCTCATCTTCATAAGCATACAGGGAATAGCCGCTGACATACTCCAGTGTTTCCTTAAGATCCTCCCGCGTAACCAGATAAGGTTCTGTATCTTTTTGCCGGAGGAAACATTCTCCCCCATCATAAGTGAGGAACAGAGGTCTTCCCACGCGGAGACGTATCTCATATAATTTATCATAATCAAGGTCTGCATCCACCAGAAGCTGGCGGACATTACTGGCAAACAGGTTCTGGATCTGGTTTGCGTCCATGTTTTCACCTCTTACACTTAAATATATTGCGGACATGCCGGATTTAGTACCTGTTGTCTTTTTTGATGCTCTCTCGTTTTTTCTTTATTCCGACAGAAAAAAAAGACTTTCTTCTTCGTCATAGGTCTCCATCTTCGAAAGATTCAGCTTCAGGACCCGATCCACAATATTTACGGAGGACGCACGGTATGCATAGGCACAGGATTCAAACATCACATAAAGACTGTCACCCTCCACCACGATCTGTTCCAGTCGTTCCGGAAAACGATAAGTTCTGGCAGAATTCTCGTTTACATACAAACGCTTATCGGATTGTTCATAAAACATCAGCCTGGATGGCAGGATTCCAAAAGAATGAGAGATCAAAAGCTTATCATTATAAAAAGCAATTCCCTGAACCTGCTCCGATATGGTGGAATAATCCAACGGAACTGCCATTTCAAAATCCATGCCCAGTTTCTCGTCCATGGTATTGATCAGTTTTCCCTCTTCGTCAACTCCGTATCGTGCAATTACACTTTCGTTATATTTTTCAAAGCAGCCTACATACAGACATCCCTTATAAAAGGTCATAAAAGAATCTCTCACGATCCCATAAAGACTGACTATCTGGAAAGTATCCACCGGCAGATGGCTGTCATCATAATCGTAGGCTTCTATTGTATCCATCTTTATACTCACTGCCTGTGCGATCCCGTTGATATTGGAGGAATACCATAATAACTTATGCTCCGGGTCATAGGCAAGTCCTCCCACATGAGGCTGTCCAGGCAGTATAAAATTATGCTTTTCCTTATCGATCACATAAATGACCGAATTATGTTTCTGTGTGCTGCAGTAAGCGCTGACCAGCACATAATCCTCTGTAACCGCCAGTCCCTGAGGCGTCATGGATGTACACATGGCAGGAGTGGCACCTTTTTTTGTGAGCAGCGTCCTGGTATTCTTCAGCCCGGGAATGACATATGTTCCATATTCCTTCTCTTTTTCTCTCCCATCAAAGGCAAAATAAGAAAAATCCTCTTTCTGGGAAAGCATCTGTTTCTGTCCCCGCAGTGTATACACTGCAGCACCTCGGTTTGTCACCACAGCTTTTGTGGGCAGCTCAGTTTTTGCACGGTAAACAAATGCATATAAAAAATAACATATGCACAGCACAAAAACAACTGCCAGGATCTTCAGAATGAAAATCCTGAAGCTGTGTTTCATCTCTTTGTTCATTTCATCGTCTCTATTTGCTATCTCAAAATGATGTCTTCGTATTCAAATCGTAATTCCAGGCTGTCTCTGGACCAGATCGCACCACTGTATCCCGGTTCCAGCTCCAGCATTATGTAATTTCCCTTATCCATGGAAATCGTACGCAGATCCCTGGACAGTCCCTCTCCGGTCCATTTGATATATGCCTCTCTCAAAACCCACTGGGCAAAAAAGGCTTTCTCCATATCATCTGCATCCAGGATTTCCCGTATCATATCTGCCGGCACCATTCTTTCAAGGAGCCGTTCGTAATTTACCTTCTTGTGGATCTGCACATCAATGCCCACCTCTTCTCCGGCAAACAGACACATCACATATTTTCCGGAATGTGTGATATTATAATGAATTCTTGGAAGCAGGGTAAAAAACGGTTTCCCATGTTCCCCCTTTGACCGAGGCTCAAAAGCAAGCTTCCGTCCAAATTCCCGCTCAAGTCCGATTTCCAGAAGCTTTTCCCCGATCATATGCTCCATGTTCTTGCTGTTATATTCATCTCTGATCTTCGTATAATAAATAATCCCATTCATAATCCGGCCTCCTCAAGAAAACGGGACGGTTCCCGTTCCTTCTCATACTGCTGTCTTACATAATACAGGCAGAGTTTCTTCTTTGCCCGTGTCATACCAACGTAGAAAAGCCTCCGTTCTTCCTCCAGATGTGCCTCCAGGACTGCCTTCCGATAAGGCATGCTGCCTTCATTTACATTCATGATATATACATTGTCATATTCCAGACCTTTGACCGCATGAAGAGTGGATATCACCACTCCTTCCCGTTTCACATCCTGTTTCTTCGCCTGTTCTTCCAGCTTTCTGGTATACTCGTCCATATAGGCCATCCATTCTTCCAATGTTTTCATTCCTCTGGCACTTTCATGGATCCGGTTCAGGGTTTCCATAAGCTCTTCCGGTTTTATTTTACGATACCTTGCATATTCCTGCAAGTATTCTTCGTATCCCATGCCATTCCGGATAAAATTAATGGCTGCATAAGGGGCCATAGTCTTTAAGATCCGAAGATGTGTCTCCATCGTTGTGATCCTGTCACACATCCAGTCCTTGTCTTTGTAAAACTCTCCCAATGCTTTAAAATCAATGTTTTTTTCTGTCAGAGCGTCTCTGGCTATGTATCGGTTTGGCCGGTTCATGATCTCCAGAAATGTACTGCGGCTCCGGTCTCCTTCTGCCATTTTCAAATAAGCGATCATATTCCGGCAGATCCAGTGTCGGAACAGGTTGGGCAGTTTTTCCTTCATAGTGAAAGGAACCCCATACTCCATCAACGCAGCGACCAGTCCTTCGGCTTCCTGATTAGTCCTGAAAAGCAGCGCTGTATCTTCAATATTATCCCCTTCTTCCATCCGATTCCGCAGCAGGCCTGCAACTGCCATATATTCGTCTCTGGGATTTCGAAATTCTTTTATCTGCACCGGCTCTCCCGGTTCATTTGGTGTGGAAAGTTTTTTCACATAACGGTTTTCATTATGATCGATCACCTTCATGGCTGTATCCAAGATATTTCCACTGCACCGGTAATTGATATTCAGGATCACCGTCTCCGCATTTTTAAAATCTTCCGGGAAATTCAGCATGATCTCCGGGTGAGCGCCACGGAAATGATAGATAGACTGATCATCGTCTCCCACCACAAACAGATTGTTCTCCGGTGCTGCCAGCATCTTCACGATATCATACTGAAGATGATTGATATCCTGAAACTCATCCACCAGAATATAGTGAAACTTCTTCTGCCATGCAGATAGGATATCTTTTCGCTTTTTCAGAAGTTCATAACAGCTTAACAGCATATCATCAAAGTCAAGTTTTCTTCTTTCATTCAGGACTTTTCGATATCCCTGAAAAATCTGTCGGAATACTTCATCCGGGCAGCAGGAAGAATAATAATGTTCCAGAGAGATCCTTCCACCTTTTACAACACTGATCTCCTTGGCAATATCTTCCACAAAATCCCCTTCCTGGGACTGTTCTGCAGCACAGTTTACCACCAGTTCTCTTAAGATCGCATATTTTTCTTCTTCTGACAGGATATTTCCTCCATTCAGACCATAAGCCTGTTTGAGGATCCCGTAAAACACTCCGTGAAAAGTCCCGAAAGTAACGCCGGTTCGCTGAACACCGGTAAATTTCAGAAACCGTTCTTTCATTTCCACTGCTGCTGCCCTGGAAAAAGTCACAACAAGAACAGAGGAAGCCGGTATCTTCCCTTCCTGGAGCATATGTGCTGTTCTTTCTACTATGACGGAAGTTTTCCCCGAACCGGGGCCTGCCAGAACCATCATAGGTCCTGACAGGTGGGCGATCGCCCTTTTCTGAGATGGATTTCGTTTCATAACTGGATTATCGATCACACTCTTATTTACTTTCAAGCTTTTCGATTGCTGCATGTACACGTTTCAGTGTCTCTTCCTTGCCAATGATCTCCATGATCTCTGTTGCACCGGCCGGTGTCATCTGCTTGCCGGATACTGCTGTACGAAGTGGCCACATAACATAACCATTCTTATATCCGTGCTCCTTTACAAAAGCGCTTAAAGATGCATACAGCGGATCATTGGTATAATCCTCCTGTGCTTCCAGTACCGGAAGCACTTCCTTGAGAACTGCAAGAGAAGTCTCCTCTGTTGTTTTCATCTTTTTGTGGCGGTACATCGCACTGTCGTACTCCGGAACTGCCTCAAAGAAATCTACAAGCTCCGGAATATCCGGGAATACTTCAATTCTGGTCTGAACCATTCCTGCGATCTTCTTAAGATCAAAGTCTTTTTTCAGAACTTCTTTCAGATACGGAAGTGCTCTCTCATAGAATGCCTCCGGATCCATCTTCTTGATATACTCACCATTCATCCATTTCAGCTTGGCAATGTCAAAAACTGCCGGTGATTTGTTGATATGATGATAATCAAATGCCTCCACAAGCTCCGGAAGAGAAAAGATCTCACGGTTGTCTGCCGGGCTCCATCCAAGGAGTGCAACATAGTTGATCACTGCCTCTGTCACAAATCCCTGATTGATCAGATCTTCATAGGAAGAATGTCCACATCTCTTGGAAAGCTTCTGATGTGTCTCGTCTGTGATCAGCGGACAGTGAACATAGGTCGGGATTTCCCATCCGAATGCCTCATAAATACGATTATACTTCGGTGAAGAGGAAAGGTATTCGTTACCTCTTACAACATGTGTGATTCCCATAAGGTGATCATCAATTACATTTGCGAAGTTGTAGGTCGGATAACCGTCAGATTTGATCAGGATCAAATCCTCCATCTCCTCATTGTTAACGGTGATATCTCCGTAAATAACATCATGGAATGTAGTGGTTCCCTCTGTTGGCATATTAAAGCGGATAACATGCGGCTCACCTGCATCCAAACGGCGCTGAACCTCTTCCTTGGAAAGATGGAGACATCTCTTGTCATAAATAGAGATCTCCTTACCTGCAACAGTACGTTTCATGCTTTCCAGTTCTTCCTTGCCGCAGAAGCAGTAATATGCATCTCCCTGCTCAATAAGCTGTTTGGCATATTTCAGATACATGCCTGTTGCCTGACGCTCGCTCTGTACATACGGGCCAAATCCGCCATCCTTGTCCGGTCCCTCATCATGGAGAAGTCCTGTTTTCTCAAGAGTACGGTAGATGATATCTACAGCTCCCTCCACATAACGTTCCTGGTCTGTATCTTCAATACGGAGGATAAAATCTCCGCCTTCATGTTTTGTGATCAAATAAGCATAAAGAGCTGTTCTTAAATTACCCACATGCATTCTTCCTGTAGGGCTCGGTGCAAATCTTGTTCTGATCTTTGTCATTTCTTTTCTCCTCGTTTTTGTTGTTTCTCTTTATAGGTGCTATTATATACCCAAATCCTTCAAAATGTCCATAGGTTTTCCGGCGGAATACCCTGCCATCCCTCTCATGTATCTTCGCATATACAAAAAAAATCCTCTGAGACACTGTCGTCCCAGAGGATCCTAGATTTCTGCTTATGCTTCTACGCCTTTGTTCTTAAGATAATCGATCACATCTCCAACTGTGTTCAGATCTGTAAGCTCCTCTGCCGGGATCTCAACATTGTACTCATCCTCAAGAGCCATGACCAGTTCAAACAGGTCAAGAGAATCTGCACCAAGATCATCCTTGAAAGATGTCTCCGGTGTGATTGTAGATGCCTCACAATTTAACTGCTCTGCAAGCATTTCTTTCATTTTTTCTAACATGTCTTATTCTCTCCTTTAATCGTTACAGATCGAATCTGTTTCCTCTTTTTGAGCAAAGTATATAGTCTGCAAAAACAGTTGTCAAGAGGATTTTCCCAAAAAATGGCTCCAGAGCAAAAATATTTTGATTTTAAAACTATTTTACTCTTGAAATTTTATCTGACGGGCCACGCTGAGAGCTATTGCCATCTCCAGCATCAGGAACACAATGGACGTTCCTCCGTAACTGATAAAGGGCAAGGTAACACCTGTATTGGGCATCAGATTCAATACAACAGCAATGTTAAGGATCACCTGCAGCGCAATATGTATAAAAATCCCGGTAACGATCAGTGAGCCAAACAGATCCGGTGCATTCTGCGCAATAAAAAACAACCTGTACAAAAGATATCCGAACAGGATCAGTACAAAAATCCCTCCGAAAATTCCAAGCTCCTCACAGATAATGGAAAAGATCATATCATTTTGTGCTTCCGGAACACTTCCAAGCTTCTGGATACTATTTCCAAGCCCGCGGCCAAAAAGCCCTCCGGAGCCAATGGCATACAATGCCTGCAGCGTCTGATAACCGCCTTCATCGGAATATTTCTCAGGCTGAAGCCATACAAGTACTCGCATAACACGGAAGCTGTCACTATTCTTGGTCGTCGCAACCAGAAAAAGTACTCCGATCACAATAAGGATCACTCCTGCCGCTGCCACAGCAATAAACGGACGCATATCCGGATGTGCCACAAACACCATTCCAACTGTTATTCCCAAAATGATCATGGCTGTACTCAGGTTATCTGTAAGTATATAAGCCGCAAGCGCAAGTCCTGCCCCCGGAAGTCCCAGGATCATACAGCTCTTTAAAGTTTTCACCTTTCGTCCCATTTTTCCGATCATGTAAGCCATCATGATAATAACCGCGATCTTTGCCAGCTCGGCAGGCTGAAAGTTGATCGGTCCGATATACAGCCATCTGGTAGCACCATGAGAGGAATGTCCCAGCGGAGTCCGCACAAGTCCCATAAAGATCAGCGAAGCCACATACAACGCAGTTGTAAAAGGAAGAAGGATATGATAATCCAGTATTTTTGAAATAAATAACGCTCCGATCAGACATGCTGCACTGATCAGTGCCTGTTTCTTAAAATAAAACATATCGTTGCCATAATTCACTTCTGCCATATATGAACTGGTGCTGTAAAGCATGACCAGTCCAAAGCACACCAGCAGTACAATAACAGCTACCAGATTATAATCATAATAATCAGATTTCTTATTCTGCTTTTTTCTGTTAAGCAGAGTTTTTTTCATTCTATCACCATCGCTTTCTGTATCTGCGAAGAATTTCCTGATATCCACGAGTAATAAAGAAAGTAAAAAAAATTCCCGGAAAGCCGCATAAATGCTGTCTTTCCGGGACGTTCCATAAATGGACCTGAGGGGAATCGAACCCCTGTCCGAAAGCCTATCCCTTAAGGCATCTCCCATCACA
>OGOJ01000164.1_pt1 | contig 66719 bp, 51 predicted proteins | sample 1552601 | NCBI WGS metagenome assembly OGOJ01 (sample SAMEA2580184, study PRJEB22360) | human gut metagenome | biome: human gut; feature: human-associated habitat; material: faeces | place: Denmark | collected 2008/2010
CATGGAGCGAGCCAAAAAGTGGGACAATCAGCGGCCCCTCTTTTCTTAGACCGAATAGAGAATCAATAATCAAACCCGGTCAGAGTTCCATTTGTGGAGATCTGACCGGGTTTGATTGTTTAGTTTCTGCGACTATTCCGCAGGGGATTCAGTCCTCTTGAGCTTCAGGACAGTGGTTCCCTCTGCAGAGAGGATAGAAACATTGTCATTGTCCGTCACCTGAACTTTCGCAGCAGCGCCAATTCCTTCAAGTACAGCAGTTTCCACCTCCGGAGTAGGGCCCATCATCTTGGTCACGCCGACTTCTCCGAATTTGATTGCATCGCCTTTGACGCTGTATTCGCCGAAGAAATTATTGATGCTGGTGTTTCCATGAACACCTTTCTCGTCGAAAGAAATTGTAGCCTTCTCGAAGCCTTCCTCCACCGCGAGACCGCCGGCCTCCACGATTTCCCAGTCGCCGATCAATGCCTTGGCCACATCAGACTTCTTTCCCGCTCCACAGCTGCAAATCACAGCCAGAGCCACGAACATAAAAATTACTTTTTTCATAACCTATTGATTTTAAATAATTTATAATTAACCGCAATATCAAAGTGCTTAATTGGCAAAATTACATGTATTATATATAAAACACAAATCGCAGTAATATGTATTTTACGTAAAACAAATATATGGCTAATTTGTAAGCATCGTGAGTGGCTCCAGAAGGAACGAAGTTCCGATGGGTGGAGGGAGCGGAACTCTGGCGGAGACCTCCGACAACTCTATGACTACCTATAGAACGCAAGAAACCGACCCTTTTGGGTCGGCTTCTTAATTTGTTACAGAAGAGTCCTACATGCTACTTCACAACAAGTGACCCATTGTAGGTCTTTTCATTCTTTACTCCACCGGCATAGTAGACAGCTACAATTTTGAAATTGCCGTCATTGTCCTCCGAAACGAAGGCGGCACAGTCTCCGGCAGCTCCATAGTCTTCATCCAGATTGTCAGGAGTATATGCATTATAGAATGTCGTGAGATAATTCTGAGGAAGGGTTCCGGAAGCCTCAAGTGAATAATCGGCTTTATCCGCCAATTTGTTCTTCTTGTCATCGCACAGCTCTTTAAGCAATGCCTCTATATCCGGATTCGGCTTTACGTTTGCAAATTTAAAGTAATGTACAGCCTTGGTATTGGCACCGAAGGTGACCGTAAACAGAGTTTTTGCCTTCGGTGTATCCCATTCATTGTCCGGAATAATGACTGTCTCCTTCATTGTAACGGTAGCAGCACCGGTCCCGTCAAATGTCAGGGCATTGTCTGCACTTTCAATCTGCGGCACCTCCCAGTACATCTTGCTCCAGCCATATTTCTTCTGGACAATATTCTCATTCCGTCCAATATTTCCGTCAGCATCCACAGTTGCTGCAAAGAAATAATAAATCTGATTTTTCTCACGGTCTCCCGGATGGTATGCGAAGTTGATCTCTACCTTTCCGTCCTTGACAGGATATTCCGTATACATAGCCTCCGTACCAGTTAGGAACATCAACCAGTCAATCCTGTTACGGAATGTCTGATAATCATTATCAGTAAACGGAAGGAAACGTACTGCAGTGGCATTCTCATCCACTTCAAGAGTGATATTTACTGAATTTTTGTCTTCTGCATCAGCAATATTATATGAAGTAAACCTGCCTATACCTTCAGCAGAATAATAAGGAGCCTGGAAATATGCTCTTTCAACCTTACCGATATTGCCCTGCTCATCGATTCCGATAGCCCAGACAACCCTTTTGACTCCTGACTCAATGTTGTCTTTAAGGACTACCTCCATAGGACCGTCATAAGCGTGGGAACGTCCAAGACCCAACTTAAGAAGAAGTTCCTCAAATTCAGAATTGCTCATTGCCTCCATATCCGGAGAACCGGCACCGGCATACTCATCCGGAACAGAAATTCCATAAAATACGCGTTTACAATCACTCCCGGCAGTAATACGGGCTTTCACCTCCGTATATGATGTTTTCAGGTCAAGGAATTCAACCTTGATGTCAACTGCACCTTTAACCTCCGTTTTCTCTGCTGCAGTATATTCGATGGTGTAAAGTTTCCCCTGTCCTTCAGAATCCAATGCATATACAGCAATTACGTAAGTTTCCCCGGCTTCGATTTCAACACCGGCACTTTCGCCTTCCCTGTCAAGGTACTTGGCATATCTGAACTCATAATCACTATAGATGCCTGACTTTGCGGACACAAGATAAGGGCAGAACATTTTGTAGTGGTCACCGCTCTCACCCTTCTTGAACTCATCTTCTGCTGCAATGGAAGTTTCTGCCTGCTCGATAAAATCATTCTCTTTGAAAAAAGGAACCATCTCGGAAGAACCATCTTCATTGACCTGTTTCATCAGTTTCTTCTGAGCACCAATGACAAAGCGCGAGCATTTGACACTCTTTGTCACACGGACAGCCATAGTGATTGAGGTTGCATTTACCTGTTCAATCTTGACAAGTTCCTTGAGAATTTCCTCTTCCTTGAAATTGAAAGTCTTGACTACCTTTTCGCTCTCCCCGGCCTCATTCTTTGCCCATACAGTAAGAGTATATTCAGTGTCCAGTTTGATACCAGGAAGAGTAATAGTAAGCTTCTCGTTGGTAATTGTACCATTTTCATATTCCACGCCCCCATCCTCAACACATGTCCAATGGAGTTCGGCAGTGTTTGCTGAAGGAATAACCTCAACGGATGCACTTGTCTCATCGGAAGAAAGAGTAACCTCACCGACTTCGACTGACGGGATTGTCGGTGTCTCGGGAGTCGATTCTGCACAGCCGACTCCTAGCATCGCAAGTAAAGCGAATGCCAAATGTCCAAGTTTTTGTTTCATTGTTGATAAATTTTATTTGTTAAGTAAATTGAGGAATTCTAAAATGAACAATCATCAAGAACCCAGGATGGGATCTCCTCGTGCTTTGTATAAACCGAGACATCCTCTGACTCTCCATCAAGTACTTTCCACACCATAGTCCCGGAAGGAAGGATGTCTGAAACAACATATTCATTAGCCCAATTGCCAGCACCGTAATCATATATTCCGGATATGATACTTCCATAGACTTCATCTGCCGTTAAACTGTAGGTTCCGGTAATCTTGCGTCCGTACATACTGTCAATTTTCTGATATATGACAAATTTTCTGTCTCTTCTGTCAATGGACATCCAAAGATATGAACCTTCTGAAAGTTCCTGTCCATTCCACTGCGTCAGTTCCCATATTCCGGAAATAGTGTTATAACTGACTTCCAGAGGCAGTTCCCTGGGAGCCTCCTTGCTGCAGGAACATAGCAATAGAGGAAAAGAAACCAGGAGAAGCGATATATTTTTAAGTAATTTCATATCGGACATATTAAAGCCAACCATTTTCATTAGCACCATATCTGACTGTTACACAAGCTGTCTGAGAATCAGAGCTACCATATTTCACTGTTATTCTTGTCACTCCGCATTCTTTTGCATAAAGCGTCAGAATACCTTTGGCATCAACCTCCGCATCAATAATCCTTTTATCTTCACAAGTAACGGAGAAACTCGGATTTCCTGCAGTTACGAAATATTTTTCCAGCGGAATCGAACTCGTTGATCCTGGTGCAAGATAGAAATTAGGTAATTTCATTCCGACACCGGCATTATTGCCTGCTATTGCCTTAAGAAGGGAACCTGCATCGGAAAGCCGGCCCATCTTTCCTCTGTAATCAGAAAGATTCATAATGGAAAGTGAAGATCCTGCTGAAGTATGATTGTAGTAATACCCTTTTTTCCCGGTAAAGTATTGATCAAGGTCCCTGCCAGTTTCTTTCATAAGAGCAGCAAACTCTTCTGCAGTGAAATGCTTGCGCAGTTTTGCAGCATAGGACAATCCAAGAGCAGCCACACCGGAAACGTGAGGACAGGCCATAGAGGTTCCTTCGTAGTAACCGTAGGTGGCATCATTCCCCACAGCGAGTGTAGAAAGAATCTGTCCCTGCTGCTCTGTACCGAGATAATCATCATCAACTCCAGGATGACCATGATACTCACCATCTCCGCCAGGTGCCGACAAAGTTATAATCGAGTCAAAATTGGTGTATGAAGCCGGAGTAAAATCGGCGGCAATCGCACTCACGGAAATGCATTTCGAATATGCGGCAGGAAAGGCAGCCTGGGAGGCATATTCATTGCCTGAAGCAAAAATCGCGAGACCTCCATCTATAACACCATTAGGAGAACCGGCATTGTGAATGAAATAGTCGAGAGCCTCCTTCTCCAAAGGGTAGGTCTGCTCCCACTCCTTTTCAGTTGCGATTCCGGGAATAAAACCGTAAACCGGATTCGCCTTGGCGGAATTATATCCCCAGCTGCATTGAAGAATAACGGCCCCATTGTCCGCGGCATACTTTATGGCACGAACCTCTCCCCAAAGAGATACACCTACCCCGTCATCAAAGACCTGGCAGGACATTATCTTCACACCGGAATTCGGACTGCCGTTTCCGCCGGCAATTCCACAAACACCGATACCGTTTCCGTTGACAGCAGCAATAGTACCGGCAACGTGTGTACCGTGGCCGGTATCCCCGCTTTTGTTGCAGGAAATCAATGGAGTATCACGCACGAAATTATATCCGTACACATCCCCCTTGTAACCGTTTCCATCGGCATCCTCATTGGAATTGTAAACCTCCTTCTCATTTCTCCACATATTTGCAGCCAGATCCGGATGACTGTACATCACTCCTTCATCAAGAACAGCTACGATAATGGACGGATCCCCCTGACACAAATCCCAGGCTTCAGCACAATTGACATCCGATCCGGCAACACTGTGGATATTGTCATCCCGATTATGATCGAAGTCATAATCTCCGACATTTATGTATCCCCACTGATTCTTCAGGAAAGGATCATTGAAAGGATAATTGCCACCGGCACTTGCGACAGCCTTATCACTTAATATGACAGGATTCAAATCTGTTCTGTAGGATGGCTTGATTCTGGTATTCGCCTGAACTTTAGAGACATCCCCCAAAGAAGACAGTCTTTGCATTGCAGAAGGAAGGTCTATTGAATCATCAAACCTGACAATGTACCAGAGATGAAGGCCGGCTTCTCTCGTACGTGCTTCATTCGCTCCATCAACTGGAAATACCCTTTCAAGGGAGAAAGGTCCTAAGACAGACAGAAGTTCGTCCGCTGTCACAGGAAGATTTGAAGCACGCGTCAGAATATTTATTTTCCCTTCTTCCGCCAACTTTTCAATTGCATCAGATACCTGAGAATCAAATTTGACAAGCAATTCTCCCTCCTCACAGTCCGCATACGGGAATTGAGATTCTACAGGGTTCGTCAAAGACAGTTTCTCTTTCTGACACCCGTTCAAGAGCAACAATGCAGAAAAAAATATAGCAAAATAACGTCTGTACATCTATTCTTCCTCCGTCGATTCTTCACTTATATAATATTTCTCACGGTAATGAGGATATGCAGCATAATAATATTCGAAATCTGCCGGAACATTATCAAAACCGACCATTTTGCCTCTACTGTCCATTCCTTTTTCCTGTTGCGTAAAAATAAAGGTTTCCGGGAACCAATCCATCAAATGAGGATGGTACAGAATCCAGTCGGGAATATTTCCCGTCAGAAAATTCAAATTGATTTTCAGACTCTTGGCATTAGGGAGTATTTTCGGGATCTGAGTGCCGACAGGAGCATCCGCAGGCCTGTTGAAAGCCGGATCGTAAAGGAAGGCAATTGTGTCCCTAAGCCCCATATTGACAGCATCTTCCTCAGTGTACCCGGTCAGGACCTTGTCCCCAACCCTGTCGCCTATCTTGAAATCCGGGAGGGGACCCTCAAGATAACTGTATGTAAATGCAAGATATTCAAGTTTATCCCAAGTCAGGAGCTTGTTCAGCATATTGGAATCGTTTTCCTGCCACAAATCAAGGTGAAGACCTATTCCGTCGGCATACTTTCCATTCCCTTTATTTCTCAGATCTGTAACCACCCAGCGTCGTTGACCTCCGAGATTGAGTTCCTTGAGGTTAGGGAAATTCTCCGGTGTAAGTACCGACGGGATTTCAGAAAAATTATTGCTGCTGAAGTCAAGGGCCTCAAGCTGTTTCATCTGAGCCAGTTCGTCAGGTAAAGACACCAGCCCGTAGGCTGCCACCTGAAGATTTTTCAAGTTTGTGAGAGCACAGATCTCAGGGCCAAGGTCTATGCTCAGATTCATAGTATTGATGTTGCCGTAGAAGGCTATTGTCTCTGCATATTTCAGATATTTCACCTCCTGAGGCAAAGACTCTTTGGTGTTAAGAAGGAAGAATCTGACATACTTGACCCTTCCCACAGCCTCCGGAGCAGGAAGATCCTTGTCTGCCTCATCCCATAACTCGACATCGGACCAGTGCATCATATTCTCAGAAGGGTCCCAGGAAGTCATTGACTGTAGTTTTTCATTGATAGTCAGGACAGCGAGCGAATCCCCAGCACGATTATCCTCGATACGCGGAGCAGCATCCTGTGCTACCGACAGCGATGCTCCATTTGCCGGTTCACTACCTTTGGGAACAAAACGCACATTCACGCTTCTCTTCTCAGGGTCAGGATTCATTTTCCAGTTGAACCTGAGACTGAGGGTGCGGGGACGGGCTTTTCTATCCAGCACAACATCATAATCTTCAACAGAAAGCCACGCATTGTCCTTGTCGATAATATGCCCGTCAGACTCAATCTCAACATCAAAATCCACATTTGTCGTTACCTTGACATCAAAATAACGCTCATCATACCGTGCAGTATTCTTAATGCTTTTTTCCGTAAACTCCGGAACAATCGCCCGCTCAAAACCCCACTGCTGAATCTTTATGGTCTGAGCTGGCTGTCCTACCGGGGAGAAACGGACAAAAGCCTCCCTCTGGGTACTGACAAGTGATGAATCCACCCTTATTGCACAGTCAACGGAACCATAACCATTGGATGGAGAAACTGAAACCCACGGTTCTGAAGCAATGGCTACCCACTCGGATGCAGATGTGACACGCAGGGTCTGCTCACCTCCGTCTGCTGCGACAACAAGTTGATTCTCACTGACAGAAAACGCTGTTTCAAGTTCTGTAGTGCATGAAAAGGCAAAGAGAGCCCCCAATAATATATATCGAAGTTGTTTCATAATCAACTAATTTCTAAAGTCCTCTGATATCTTGCTCATCATCGTATATGAGCATTATATAACCTACCTTGATATATGCGGCAATTGCACTTAAATCCACGGATATGTTCGGATTGTCGGCTATTTCAAGTATTCTCAGTCTCGTTGTAAATTTGTCGTCTATTTTTCTCAAATCGTTGGAACCGATGAAGAACCGGGTAAGACTCGGACACTGGTAAAGTCCCGTAGGCCAGGTTTTCAGAATACGGTTGCCGGCATCATCCCTCTGATGCCTGATACTGAAATAATCCAGCCTGTCACAGTTCAGAGGATTGTATGGAAATTTTGAAAAACAGTTATAATTGAGGTCTATACCATATAGATAAGGAACATTGGTAGGCAGGAAATCATCCGGGAGGCTGCTGAGTTTGTTATAACTCAGGTCAATTACAGACAAATAATGACTTTTTGAGCCTGTCATTGAGCCTTTCGGGATAGATTTCATTCCATTTCCGGCAAGCTGTAATGTATTGATTGGGGATCCCTTGGCGAAAAGAACCCCAGGGAATGTTTCGAGTCTGTTATATGAGAGATTAACAGTTGAAGCATTCACACCCCTTGCATTGTCTCCATTCTCGAATGAAGATATCTGGTTGTAAGAGAAATCTACCTCGGCTACTATGTAATTGGACTTTGCATTGAAAATATCAGGAAACTCGGTAATCTGGTTGTGAGCAAAGGATATTGATTCCGTTTCCGAACTATAGCCAAAGAAGAAACCGTCCGTTGTGGAAGGAACAGTTGTGACCTTGTTGTTATTAAGATACAATTTCACGAGTGACACTTCCTTACCGAAAGGATGCAGCGTTGTGATGCTGTTGTCCTGGAGGTCAAGGAGTTTCAACTTTACCATTTTGTTAAGTTGCTCATATCCCGGGGTTTCGGTAAGATTATTGAGGCCAAGGTAAAGCATCTGGATTTTCTTTCCGGCATCTGCATCTGCAAGACGTGACCAATCCTCCTTGAGTTGTTCTGCTCTGATCCCCTTGTTTCTGGAAACATTCAACTGAACCAACTCCGGAAGAGAGCCAAGCATATCCATTGGCAACGCCGTGATTTTAGGACAATTGTAGATTTCCACATCAGTAAGGTTGGTCATATTGCTCCAACTCCAGGTGTCCTTCTGGGAATAGAACTCAGAATCAGGACTCACCTCAGTCCAGAAACCATCGTTTTCAATTGGAGAATTGGCAATATACAATTGCTGCAGATTAGTCAGACGCATTATTGCACGCGAAATGGAAGTAATGCCATTTGTGATGGTTCCTGTAGCAACATCTCCCTTCAAAGAAATACGGTTGTTCAGAACCGGAGTCATCGAAGGATTGTCATTGATGGCATCACGCAATTCGGGGGTAAGACTTTCCCGTGAATCGCGGGCAAGGAAACGGGTGTCATAATCCAGACGTATCTCCCTCATCTGCTCATCAGTCAGATTTGCCTTGAAACGGGATTCCAACTGACCACCGTAAGACTCATCGTGAGTACCCAAAGCCAGAATCTGAAGTTTCGTCAACTGGCCTATGGCATCCGGGACAACACCCCTGGCTCCAAAACCGGAGACAGAAAGAATTATAACACGACCATTGTCGTCCAGGGAGACACCCGGTTGTTCTCCCCAAAGATCTATATCCTTGTTGAAATTCCAGTTGCATCCTTTTGGAAGAGCCTCTCCATAATAACTCCACTGCGGTCCGCCAAGTGCTTCCCATATTTCCTTGAGAGCCAAATAATCCTTAAGAGATTCATTAAGTTCATCAAAACGGACAGACACCTCGGCTTTTGTCAGACTATTGTCACTGACTGTGAATTCAGGACTGTCAGTATTTGCTGTTCCAAGGAGAGTCTTTCCCTTTTTGTCTGAATAACAGGTAAAAGACGTAACCTTGTACCTGCCTGCTTCAATCCACAGTGTAGAGTCACAATCCGCATAAGAAGTTTTGGTACCGGAGCCGGCCTTGTATTCCTCGACATAAGAAACAGGCAGTTTCTTCACCGAGGAGACGTCTCCATTGTCCAGGTTGGTGAGAGACAGGGAGATTGAGCGGATTTTTGAAAACGGAAAGTCAACATAGTCAGCTTTTGTCAATTCCGGCAAGGACTTGAGAAGTCTAAATTCCACCTTGCCCCGTCCCATAGCATTGACAGTCAGGTCACAAACCTGTAGCCCATCGCTGATTACCCTGAAATTCTTAAATGATTCTGAAACAGTTCCTGTGTAAAGCAGTTCATCAACCCGGTCATACAAATTGTATCCGAAGATCTCATATTCACCGGAAACAAGTTTCAACTTGTCACTCCTAAGTCCATATTCAGCATTCTCTGCATTGAAGGAATTGAGCACAAGGGTCTGTTCAATTGTCATTCCGTTTTCACTGCGAAGCTTTACCTGAATCTTGCAGGCATCAGACAGAAAAGCGAGCTTCTCCACCGTGGACTTTGTATAAGATTCCGCCTTGAACAGTCTGAACTGCACATATCCATATCCCCGTCCTTCATCCAGTTCATTGTTTGCGCAAGACAGCACCATCAAAGACATCGACAGTGCGCAGGCGACAAATTGAATTGATTTGGACAATGATTTGATTATATTCATAGTATCTATTTCCTGATATTGATTTTCAAAAATTTATCATCCTTGCCGTCCTTGCTTCTGAAGATTACATAAACATAATCCCTGTCCGAAGGAAGAGAAAGGATATTCACATAATACATATACCAATCATCCCACAACCCGGCATAAGATCCGTTCTTGACATTCATCATCTCCTTGTCCTCCTGCCATTTGCTGTCATATATGGTGTAACCTCTGAAAATGGCTGATGTACCTGATTCAGTATATGAACCCAGTGAGTCCTCCCGGTACATAGGGAATGCGATGACTGACGTTCCGGCATTGATCCATACCTCATAGGCTTTTGTAAGTCTCGGGTAACTTTCCGGTTTGTCATAGTTCAGGAAATAGTTGGCATCATCTATAAGCTTTGCCCCTTCAGCAGTTTCTGATGTATGTGTCCTGTAACCATGAAGACGGTTCCAGTTGTTCACACCATCGCGCAAATCAAGGTCAAGTCCGTCAGGTTCGCATTGAACAAATTCAGCAAGAATCATTGATTTCAATGCAGCCTTGACTTTCTGATAATTTGCACCTTCCTTTATCTGTTCAAGAACGGAATCATAAAGTCCATCAGGAACAGCGAGCATACATCCAATCCTGTATTCCTCTGACGGGTCTGCGGAGATACGAACAATGCGAGGATCATCCGTCTGGACGGCAGCATGCATCCATGATGCACTGTTAAGAATTATATCTCCCTTCAGATCAGAGTCAAAGCTGACAAAACGGAAACGATCATTCAAAGCAATCACCTGAAGTTCAGCATAATCATTGAAATAATAAAAAGATCCTTCCTCCTCATTTCCATCCTTGTCATATTTGCCTCCGGCATGAGAACCTCCACGAAATTTCACTCCGTCGGGATAGACGACAAATTGGTAGAGGTCGTTTTCATACCACTTACTGCCATCAAATGCATTAATCCTGATGAATTTGTCATCAATACCTTTATAGATTACAGGATATTCCCTGATAATCCTCCCATCCTCCGTTGTGATTTTCAATGAAACACCATCTTCTGCTGAAAGGGGTTTCGTCAAATGAGATTCTTTGATTCGGGCTTCAAAACTGCGCTCCACAAGAGAGTGACCGGCAATGTTTGTCGAAAACTCGACCTGAGAAGGCAGTTCTGAAAGAAATTCAAAATTGGCTTTGATACTATAAGTCGTAAAATCGTCATAGGTTATTTCAAGATGCTCCACCTCTTTTCCTTCCGCATTTTTCAAAATCACAAGATGTTCTCTCGCAGTTCTTGTAATTGTAAGAATTCCCTCAGTGTAACTTCCCATTCTGAGATTAACAACGGTTTGTTCATCTTTAAATGTCTGTCCATTGTCGGAGATTTCCACTTCAACCTTTACATCACCTGCATATCCTGAAATATCATAAACCTTCATCCCGTTATCCACGAAACTAACCCAGGGAGCGGATGAAAGAAGCATCCAAGGCATATCAGCGTGAAACTCAAGAGTATAATTCCCGCTTCCCGCTATGGTCGTCTGTCTCATTTCCGGGAATGTCGGTTTAGACTGTTCCTGCACTTTCCCACAGGAAAAAAGCAGGAGATACACGAAAAAGAAAGCTAAATATCTGTTTTTCATAACCTTGTCAATTAAATGGTACACCTTCTGTCTTTAATGCTTCAAATTCCTCCTCGCTTATCCATCTCAAAATAGAACCAAACACACCGACTGTTCCGACACCATCAACCCTGAGGTTCATATAAAGGAGAGCAAACTTTTCAAAAGTATTGAAATAGGATGGATATGTCAGCGGAGAGGTAAGCAGGATATTTCCGTCACCGTAAATCGTTCCGAAAGCCTCACCCGTATTTGCAAAAACCTGTTCTGTGCATTCTATTGAGGGATTGAGCAGGTCATCCGTTACCATCCTCATCTCAATGTCATACCCTGAATACATAAAATTTCTAAGAATGACAGTACCGTCTTCCTTAGCCTCCGTCATTATGAGTTTCTGGGTGACTGACGGCATATAACTGTCAAACCAGGTGGATCTGGAAATAAGGCACGGCCCGGAAAAGTCCTCCGGACTGAACGGCTTGCACTTGCGAAGTTCAATCCTTGTATCAGTATCGGCAAGAGGAAATACTTGATTCTCATCACAAACCAGTCTGAGAGTGAAAGAGAATTCATCCTCAGGTTCAAGATTCTCGTAAAAAGTTCCAATCCTGACATTGGCAACATTTTCTCCGGCAGGAATGTGCAGAGTGTTGTCAAGTACCCTGTAATGCAATCCTTCAACAGCGGAACTTTCCTTTTCAACGACCTCAACGGCAAATGTTCTCTCATAAGGGAGTGTTCCGATTGCGACTACAGGAATTTCAAACTCTGTTGAACCTTGAGTTACAGGCAAAACATATAAGGTGTCGGAGAACATCATATACTGGTTGTCCTCCAGGACAATGTCCTGATGGCTGCAACTGCAGAAAAAAGCCATCAATATGGAAATAGACAAAAATTTGTATCTCATCTTACTTATTACTCTCATTAGGTTCAATATCTGCACCCGGTGACTCCAACTCATGCTGAGGGATAGGCCACACAAACAGAGGGTCGTCTTTGCTCACTTTCAAGGAACTGACAGTAAAATAATCGGAGCTCTGTTCCTCCGGATTCCGTTCAAAGCCCTTATGCCAGCGCTTCAGATCATTCAGTCTGAATCCTTCCATAAACAGTTCCTTGATTCTTTCCTCCTCTATGATTGTCATTGCATTGGAGGCATCCATCGATGTAACTCCTCCATAAGAAGAATAACGGGCAACACGAATCCTGCTTATGTCCTTTCCGGCACTGCTGTAATCATTCATATTTACATAAGCTTCAGCACGGATAAGATATTGTTCAGACAGGCGAAGCACCATAGGAATACAAACTCCATATATCCTGTATGGGACAAAAATTTCCTGGTTGCCATAATATTTATACAGCAGCGGCCACTGAAGTCCATGGCTGTAACCGGTTTGAACGGTCTTGAAGAACGATGGAGCACGCTGGTCTGCCGATGCATACAAGTTCAGAACCCAGGTTGCAGGAACATAATCCGGCTTATATGAAATATTGTCAAAGTGAAAAAATATGCTTCCAATCGAACCACCGTATGAATTCAGTGTCTGGCCAATCTTCCAGATGGCTTCGGTTGAATGTCCATACTGCCACATATATTCATAGTAGCTAATGCCACTTGAGATTTCCTCAGTACAGGATGAAAGAATATAATATCCGCTGTCTATCACTTTTGTGGACCATTTTACAGCCCCTTCCCAATCCCTCATATTCAATGCAATGCGGGCACGCAGCGCATAGCAGCAATATTCATTGAAATATTCTGAATTGTACAGCACTCCCATCACATCCGGATCGAAATCGTCTCCAAGGGACAAAAGCCTTGATGCATTATCCAAATCTTCCAGAATGAAATCGTATGACTCTTTCAGGGAAGAACGTCTGATGGCTTCATTTCCATTGTAGTGGCGTGTTATTACAACACCCGGGACGGAACTGGCCTGCTCCTCACTGTCATAGGCTACACAAAAACATTTAATAAGTTCTGAATATGCAAGAGCACGGGCAAAATAGGCCTCGCCGCAATACTGGTCAATTCTGTCCAGATCATTGTCATCAGCCGTGTTGTTCCTTACCTTTTCAGCATTGTCCAGGAGAAAATTGCAACGGTTGATGACATCGTACAAGGCTGCATAAATACCCTCAATTTCCGGATTTGTCGGTTTTATTTCATTCCACCTCCAGATATCACCGTAGGTATTGCTGTTTTCCTTTACGGAATATGTCAAATCAGTCTGAAGATCCGGCAAAACACTCAATGCTCCCGTATAAAGGGAGGGGTCCTTGAAAGAACTGTAAACACCTATCATCAATTGATTGATATCCTCCGCCGTGGTTATTGCCTCGTCCATCGGTATTGAATCCGTTGGAACCTTGTCAAGACAAGCCTGACAAGAAATGATTACCGACAAAGCTATTATATATCTTTGAAATACCTTCTTCATATTTACTCCTTAGAAACTTACTTCAACACCAAATGTAAACTGTCTTGTTGCCGGATAAGTTGCCTGATACATATTTGAGGAAACCTCAGGATCAAATCCGCTGAAATCCGTAATGGTCCAGAGGTTCTGAGCCTGCAAGTATATGCGCAAGCCGGTGAAAAAACGTGACTTCTTTATAATATCCTTTGGCAATGAATATGAAAGTGACAAATTCTTCAGGCGAAGGAATGAAGCATCTTCCAGAAGACGGTCATCAAATTGGAGTACCTCTCCGTATTTCGGAATGTCCGTTACATCTCCGGGCTGCTTCCATCTGTCATACAGCAAACGGCGGGACTTGTTGTAGCCCTGGGCAACGGCACTGTTCTCGTCAAAATAGCGGTCATTGTTGACTATCCACCTTTCCGCCATCCAACTGAATTGGGCAGACAGTTGAAGCCCTTTCCAGCCGAAATCAAGGCCAAAACCTCCCCACCAAGCAGGATCATGACTTTTTCCGGTCATAACCTTATCACTCTCAAGCATTTCATCAGTCAGATTACCATCCTTGTCATACCAGAGCTGAGTTCCATTTGCCGGATTCACACCTGCGTAACGGTTGTAATAGTACTCACTAACCGGATGTCCGACCATATACTTGAAACCCGTTGTGGAGTTTACAAATTCCGTAACTCCGTTATAGAGTGCCGTTATACGGTTTTTATTGTAAGTAACATTCGCATTGAAGTTCAGCACAAAAGATTTTACGCGCAAGATGGCGGCATCCAGTCCTATTTCAACGCCTCTGTTGACCAGTGAACCCATATTTTTCCAATAACTGCCCTCACCCGTTATTGAATAGGACTGTGGAACCAGCATAAGCATATCACTGGTCGCCTTGTTATAGAAAGTGAGTTCCAGATTGAGTCTGTTCCAGAAACCGACATTGATTCCAACATCAGTCAGCCAGGACTTTTCCCAGCCAAGTTCCTCATTACCACTTTGGGAAGGGTAAATACCATTTTCTTCCGAACTTCCATAAACCGGTCCACCGGAGACAAGAGCAAGATGATAATAATAAGGTATGGTTGAATTTCCGGCAGTTCCAGTATTGATCTTGAACTTTGCCGTTGTCAGCCAGTCTGCCTGCGACAGAACAGGAAGATTCTTTGCATTCCACATAAAACTTGCGCTCCAGAAAACGCCCCACCGATTCTTCTTGCCAAATCGTGAAGACGCATCAGTACGGACAGAGAAATCGGCAAAATAAGTGTCCTGATAATTGTATTCTCCCCTGAGGAAGAACGCCAGCAAAGAATATGACGAACTGGAATCTCCCCAACTTGAAGCTCTTGTTCCGGTTGAAACATTTGTGAGTTTGTCATTGGTCTGCCCTTTTGAGTACACATTGAAACCTTCACTCACATAATTTACAGCCTCCTGTCCAAGCATTACATTGAATGAGTGACTTTTCCCTATTTCAAAAGAATAGTTTACAGTAGTCGTTTCAGTAAGATTCAGGGCATCGGAACTCTGTCTTGCAGCTGTCCCTATCCCACCATTTGTCGAAAGACTTGGAAATGACTGCAAGTATCCGGTTCCGTGAGAAAAATCAACACCAAACTGTGTCTTGACTATAAGATTCCTTATTGGAGAAATCTCAGCAAAAACAGTGGATATCAATTTGTATTTTTTATTCGTGACCGGATTCTTCTCCATCCAGACAATTGGATTCTCAGTCGTACCTTTCCAACTTCCATCGTCAAGGGTGGCAAGTTCTCCGTTCGCCTTGTATGGATTCCAATATGGCAACATGAAACGGCTTGCAGAAATAGGGGTTGTCAGCGCATACACTCCATCATCAGCCTGGGAGGCTTCTTCATAAGCCCCCATAGTGCTTGTCCCTATCTTCAGCCAGTCATTTGCACGAACCTCGGCATTGGTGCGCAAATTGAAACGGCGGAAAGTGGATCCCTGGGCAATACCCTTCTGGTCATAGAATCCACCTGACACATAATAATTCAGCTTGTCAGTCGCTTTGTTTACAGACAGTTCGTAATTCTGCACAGGAGCTTTTGAATTGAACACTTCATTCATCCAATTCACATCTGTCAGGGCAAGAATGTCATAATTCTTGTTTGCAGTCAGACCAACCTCCTTCTCATATTGAATGCGTTCCGCAGTGTTCATCATATACCAATTGCTTCTGGTCATCTGGGAAACCCCATATTGAGCACGGAATGTAATTTTTGCCTTGTCCAGAGCAACTCCCCTCTTGGTAGTGATGATAACTACACCGTTTGATGCCCTTGCTCCGTAAATTGATGCAGATGCAGCATCCTTCAATACGGAAACGGATTCTATATCATTGGGACTGAGAGCATTGAAATCGGAACTTGATATAGGGACACCGTCAAGTACGAACAGAGGCTCCGTACCGGCATATATTGAATTGGCCCCCCTTATCATAAATTGGGCAGGCTTACTTGGTTCTCCTGATTGTGATATAACGGTGAGACCTGAACTTTTTCCCTGAAGGGCCTGGTCAAAACTAGCAGCCGGCACATCAGCTATCACCTCGGATTTAACCGTAGAGACAGTACCGGAGACAGTTCCTTTCTTTCTGACACCGTAGGCAATTACAACCACATCCTCAATCTGAAGGGATTCCGGCTTAAGAGCCACATTCAATTCAAAGGTATTGCCTTCCGGAACAACGATCTTCTCATCGGCAAAACCGATTGCAGAAAACACCAGTTCAGTTCCTGCCGGGACCTTAATCTGATAGGAACCATCAAAGGATGTAATTGTTCCCTGCGAAGGACCTGCAACGACTCCCGCGCCAATCAAAGGTTCACCATCATCTGCGGATGTAACGACACCGCTTACATTAACAAGACTCTGGGCAAGGGAAACATTTCCCCACCCTGCGAGCAAAATCAATATGACTACAAAAAGCCTATTCCTCTTAATCATCATAATTAATCAAAACGGCGGCAAAATTATGCTTTTTGTTTCAATATTCAAAATTGCCGTGTCCTGCAAATCAATTGTTTGCAAGACACAGCAACAATATCACCGTCAAAAACCTTACATTTTGATATGTTTATATCGTTGTTAGTTTCTGTCCGTAGCAATTTTCAGTAAAATAGTTACGAACTATGAGTTTGCAATTATTCTCAGAACCTTGCCTAGTCAGGGTCATATACAATGTACAATATATAATAAACGATATAACCCTCTCACTTGAATTCGAATTCCCTTACGTTTTTCAGTCCGCAGATTCCATAATAGGATTCCACCAGGCATGAAATAGGCCGTTCTGCTCTCCAGGTAAGCATACATCAGACTCTCACTGCCGTCCCTGAGGAAAAGGACTCCCTGTACGTGATTGTCGATACTTGGATTGATGGGCAATGGCAAGAGGTTGACAAATACAACCGTTCTTATATTCATGTGAAGGACGGTTCTATCTCAGCGGACGGAAAAACAGTTTGCTCATGGGAGCCGCATCCGGCCAGCTCGGAGTTGATGACATTTCCATAGAACTGAAGAATGCCTCGGCTTTCATGTGCCTGAATCTTTCTTCTGACGATAATGTCATGATATCGCAAATAAGACTGACAGCGCCATAACAGGCACGATTGATTTATCTGGAACAAGTATTGGCTGAGGACCTATTCCGAAACGGATGAAAATACAAATTCCAATATTTTATCATAAGATGATAATCATTTTATGATAAAATATCTATTTCGCTGTCCGAGGCTTGTCAGAACGGAAACTTCGCAATCATCTCCGCGAATGCGGGCCAGGAATTGCGGGCTATGAAATGGCGGATGGCGGTCTGGTTCAGCTGTTTGGGGGAATTGAGGATGGACACCAGTTCGGGGATGGAGCGGTATATGCGGCAGACATTTTCGGAGGCCAGGTCTGCGAAGGCGCCGAAAGACGGGCCCACCGGTTCGCCGCCCATGGCAATCGTGTCCATGAGGACGCCGGAACCGGAAACGGAGCCGGGAAGATATGGGAAAACCACGTATTTGCTGGACGGAATGAGACTGCGGAGCTCTTCGAAAGATGCGGAACGGTTCTCGAAAAGGAAGTGAGTGGCGGACGTACGGGAAATGCTCTGCTCTATCGAAGCGGACAGAGAAGCATCGGAACATCGGCCCACAATGTGGACATCCAGGCCGGCATCACGGATCTCGGGACAGGAAACGAACTCCAGGACGCCCTTATATGGAAGGACATTGCCCCAGATGAGAATGCGGTCGGAAGACATGTCCGGCGCTGGAACATCGGTCGCGGGCATCGGATGACAGACGTATTTCACTTTGGCGGGGTCGCCGCCGAAATTGGAAATCAATGACTTGGCGTATGCGGCCGTGTCGGTGGAATGGGACAGTACCAGGACCGCCTGGCGGAGCATGCGCATTGTCAGGGAACGGGACATCCGATTCTCGCCCTTGTGCGGACGCGGATTGTGGAAAATGAATATGACCTCACGACGGCGCAGCTTCATGATGAGAAGCGAAAGCATTGCCGCAAGATACTGGATGAACGCAAGTTTGTGGAACGCTATGGTCTCCACGAAACTCAGCAGGAAAACATCGGCAGAGAAAGAATAGCGAAGCAAGGTCAAGCCCTGCGAAAGCCGCGGTTTATTCTCAGAATCAAGTACTTCGAAATACGATGCGAGTTCCTTTTTCAAGTGGATGAAATAAGGATTGGGGTAACCGCCCTTGCAGTTGGCCGACGGAGCCACGTAAATTTTCCTGCGCATAATCCGGTCTGTCAGATCAGAAACATCAGATATCCAAGCCCCATGAGAACGGACAATGCGAATGTCGACATGACAAGCATCGGAAGCATCGGGTCCAATGCCTTGTCTTCACGGGTCCAGATAAAATAGAGATGTGCCGCAAAGAGCGGAAGCGTCAGGAAGAAGAGCCAATGCCAAGGGTCCGGGAAACGCAACAGGTTGAATATCACAAGACATATCCATCCGCCTGCGATGAGGGCGGTATGATAAATCCTGGCACCCTTCACACCTATGCGCATAGGAGTGGTCACACGGATTCCGGCATCGGATTTCACGTCGCGTATATTATTGACATTCAATACTCCTACACTGAAACAGCCGATGGCGACAGCAGGAAGGAGAAGAATCATTGACGGTATCGTATGGGCCACTACGAAATAAGCGCCCAGCACTGAAACGAGACCGAAGAATATGAACACCGAGAGGTCGCCAAGTCCCCTATAGCCGTAAGGATTGCTGCCGAGGGTGTATTTTATCGCACCTCCGATGGCTGCCGCGCCGAGAATAATGAGGCAGATCGGCTCCAGCTGGAACAATGTTCCGAAAGATGCCTGAAGCATCAGGAGTCCCGACAATGCACATGCCACGGTCATCACCACGATGAAACGCTTCATTTCGGTCACCGTGAGACCGCCTTCCTCCAACGAATATTTCGGGCCCTTGCGCTTGGCATTGTCCACACCGCTCAACGAGTCGCCGAGTTCATTGGAAATGTTGGAAAGAATCTGGAGACAGATCGTGGTGAGCATCACCAGCAGCGCCACCTTGAAACTGATACGATAGTCAGCAGCTGCCAACATGATGCCCAGTGCCACTCCCGCAAGAGAGAGGGGCAGAGATCTCAGCCTCATGGACTTTATGTAGTACGACAATTTCTTCATCATTTCATTTTCTTAGGAAAAAACACCTTTATCGCTACAGATATGCCATGCACGACAGCATAGACAAATCCCTGACTTCTACAATCATATATGAACTGCTGATGCGGAGGACGTCCGTCAGGAGCATAAAGATAAGCGATTCTGTCGCGAAGGGAGCATGACCGGTCACGCCATTTCTGGACATGCTCTGAACGGTCGCACGTGCACAGTACACCCGGCGCCACCACGCGGACGACATTGGACTTGAAGGCCCTTACGCCATAGTCAATGTCTCCGTAGGAATGCTGGTAATGGATGTCCAGATTTCCCAGAATCCGGTAGACGTGCGACGGGACCAGCACCAGCTTGCCGTCGAAAGTGTAACATGGAACCGGAATCGCAGGGTCCGGCTCGACAATCTTACCCGACTTGTTGCGTCCTCCATAACTCAGTTCTCCGGAAGAATCTTCCGCCGTACCGACCACTATCGCCTTGTGTCTCAGGAACATTGACGTTTCCATAAGACATGCGAGAGCTCCTTCTTTCATGCGTGCGCGGACATTGGTCCAAAGGTAGAAATCGGGCGCGTCCTTCGCGGCTTCTTCCCACGCAGCGTGCATCCCGAGATTCCAGTACAACGTCCCGCTTCCGCGGATAATGCGGGTCTGCGGAAAGTTTTCTTCAACGGCTTCGGCAGTCCCGTCCGTGCACCCGTCATTCACCAGATATACCGTGAAGGAATACATGCCGTCGCCCTTCATGGAATCTATCTGCTGATAACAATTGCGCAGGCAATCCAGAGTCTGTTCCAGACTGTTGTGGACTGTCAGAAGTACCGCTACTTTCTGCATTATGAATCGAGTTTAAGAACAGCCATAAACGCACTCTGAGGCACCTGTACAGTACCGATCTGGCGCATACGCTTCTTTCCTTCCTTCTGTTTTTCGAGCAGTTTACGCTTTCTGGTCACATCACCGCCGTAGCATTTCGCCGTCACGTCCTTACGCACCTGGCGCACGGTTTCACGGGCAATGATTTTCGCGCCGATCGCCGCCTGGATCGCGATGTCGAACTGCTGGCGCGGAATGAGGTCCTTCAGTTTCAGGCATATCTTCCTTCCGAAATCGTATGCCCTGTCTTCATGGATGAGCGTAGAAAGCGCGTCGGCAGGGTCACCGTTCAGCAAGATATCCAGCTTGACCAGTTTCGCAGGTCTGTAACCCTTTATGTGATAATCGAATGAGGCATATCCCTTCGAAATCGTCTTGAGCTTGTCATAGAAGTCGAACACGATTTCGGAAAGAGGCATCTCATACGTAAGCTCCACCCTGTCTGCAGTGACATAATGCTCACCCGTGAGTGTTCCGCGCTTGTCGATGCAGAGTTTCATTATCGGACCGTAGAACTCCGTATTGGTAATGATCTGCGCACTGATATATGGCTCCTCGATATGGTCGATGAGCGTCGGGGCAGGAAGTCCTGACGGGTTGTGCACGTCAATGCACTCTCCCTTGGACGTGTAAACCTTGTACGACACGTTAGGGACAGTCGTGATGACGTCCATGTTGAACTCCCTGAAAAGCCTTTCCTGTACGATTTCCAGATGGAGAAGTCCGAGGAATCCGCATCGGAAGCCGAATCCCAGCGCCATGGATGACTCCGGTTCGTAGACGAAGGAAGCATCGTTCAACTGGAACTTTTCCAATGTCGCACGAAGTTCCTCGTATTTGTCCGCCTGCACAGGATACATTCCGGCGAAAAGCATCGGTTTCACCTCCTCGAATCCAGCAATCGCCTCTTTACAAGGTCTTTCCACATGTGTGATGGTATCACCGACCTTGACCTCCGCCGCAGTCTTGATACCGGAAATGATATATCCCACATTGCCGCAGCCGACCTCCTGTGTCGGCGACAGCCGCATTTTCAGCACACCGATTTCGTCAGCGACATATTCCTGTCCGGTATTGAAGAACTTGACCTTGTCACCGGTATGGATAACTCCGTTCTTGATCTTGAAATATGCGATAATGCCTCTGAACGAGTTGAACACAGAGTCGAAAATCAATGCCTGAAGCGGTGCTTCCGGGTCTCCTTCCGGTGCCGGAATCTTCTCCACGATGGCATCCAGAAGCGGCGCCACGCCTTCTCCAGTCCTCGCGGAAACCTTGAACACTTCCTCCGGATCGCATCCGAGAAGGTCGCAGACCTCGTCGGTCACCACGTCCGGACGCGCGGCATCCATGTCGATCTTGTTCAGGACCGGTATAATCTCCAGACCATGGTCAATGGCCTGATACAAGTTCGAAATCGTCTGTGCCTGAACGCCTTGCGTAGCATCCACCACAAGCAGCGCACCTTCACAGGATGCGATGGAACGGGACACCTCATAAGAGAAGTCCACGTGGCCCGGGGTATCGATGAGGTTCAGCACATAAGGTTCTCCCTTATAGTTGTACTCCATCTGAATAGCATGGCTCTTGATGGTGATGCCCTTTTCCCTCTCCAGGTCCATATCGTCCAGGACCTGATTTTCCATCTCCCTCGCGCCCAACGTCTGGGTAAGTTCAATGAGCCTGTCGGCCAATGTGCTCTTGCCGTGGTCAATATGGGCAATGATGCAGAAATTTCTAATATGTTTCATTTGCCCTCCTATTTCTGAATTTCAGTGTTCTCCGAAGAATCTGCCGGAGCATAACCGGCTACCTCTTCATCTGGAATACTAGACCTCATCATCGCCACAAGTGATAGTTTAAGATCGTGAGACACAGTCTTTTCGCCACCTTTCTCCAATTCGTCTATGAGGTAGTAGAGGAACTGGCAGGCACGCTCGAAGTCATCTGCCGCATACTCGTAGAACTGCATGTAGAAGTTCGCCGTCGTGAGCAATTCCTTGCCGAGACGCGCGCCGAGGTCGGCTGCCTTGTCAGGTGCTCCGGCTGCGAAATAATCCGACACCATATTGACCACCATATAGTCATTGGTATAGAAGCCGAGAGGAATCGACTCCAGCGGCCAAACGTGATCCGGCATTGACTCCTGACATTTGTCCAGGACTTTAAGCGCCCTTTCCTTGTCGCCTGTCTTCAGGAGAGCATTGGCCGTAGCTACGAAGAGCTCTCGCTGCGGAAGCACGCCGAGGAAGGTGTAATAGTTCTGATAGTCAACATCATAGTTATCCTTACAGATAGCATCCCATGTAAAGACGTTCATCATCTTGTCATAGAGTTCGTCCACGTCCACGAGTCCCGGATCCGCTGAAGAAATCCTGTTGCGTATCGGCACGAACTTGCTGGAATATCCCTCATACATGAGATAATCTTTCAGTCCTATATTGAGGTCACCGCCCTGGCTCAGAACATTCAACGGTCTGTCCCACTGATAGTTGGAGAGTAAATCAAGAATGAAGAGCTCCGGCTTGGTGATATAGTTCTTGCCCTTGGGAATTTCCAGCACTATCTGGTCCGGAATCATATCCGCGAACTTAGGACTTACGATGCCAGATTTCAGTGCATTTTCCTTGTTCACCGGAATGCTTATCTTCCTGGACATGATATAGTCCACTTTCTTGCCGTTTTCCAGCACCAGTTTAGCGTCAGGATGCTTGAACACCATCATCACATCGGAGATAGGAATGACCTGGTTCCTTGAATCAGAGATGTATATGAAGTCATTGGTACCGTAAAGGTACTGTTCCACGCCCACTGTCAGCGGAAGCGGCTTCGATTCGTTGCAAGCCCACTTCATCTGACCGATGTGCCAGTCCGTACCGAGGAGCGAGGTATTCACGATGCGGACATCCGGACGGACATTTTCGACCTCCTGGGCATACCAGAGAGGGAAAGTATCATTGTCACCATGAGTGATGAGAATGCCCTGCTCGCCTACGGAATTCAGATAGTTTCTCGCCATCTCGACGGAGGTGCGACGGTTGCTTCTGTCGTGGTCGTCCCAGTTCTGCTGCGCCATGAGGGCAGGCACGAAAAGGCAAGCCAACGTCAATGCACCTGCGGTGGCAGCCGGATATTTGTTTTTCAATGCTCCGCCGATCCAGTGGAACAATGCCATAGCACCGAATCCAATCCAGATGCAGAACGCATAGAACGAGCCCGCATAAGCATAGTCACGCTCGCGCACCTGATAAGGCGGCTGGTTAAGGTACATGACAATGGCGATTCCCGTCATGAAGAACAGCAGGAACGTCAGCCAGCAGCCTCTCTTGTCCCTCTCGAACTGGAAGAACAGGCCGAAGATGCCCAGCAGCAACGGCAGAAGATAGTAATGGTTCTTGCCCTTGTTGTTTTTCAGCACTTCCGGAGCATCGCTCTGGTCACCGAGACGCAGCTGGTCAATGGCCGGAATGCCGCATTCCCAGTTTCCGTAGAACAATTCTCCCGGGCTCGGGCTGTGTATGTCGTTCTGCCTTCCGGCGAAGTTCCACATGAAGTATCTCCAGTACATCCAGTTCAGCTGGAAGTCGAAGAAGAAATTCAGGTTCGCCCAGAAAGACGGCTTCTTGTAGTCGGCTCCCGGAATCGTACGGCCTTTGCCGCCCGTGTAGGATTCATAGAAACTGATATATTTAGGGTCGCCGTTCCACATTCTCGGGAACAGCATCTTGCCGGATGATTCGTAGACAGGGTCCGACGGCGCGTCCACATGCTTGTACTTGCCGCCCACCGGAGCCCAGTATTTCTTGCTTTCGAGGTGGTAAGGTGCACCGTAATACTGTCCGTAGACGAGCGGTGTGGTTCCATATTGCTCACGTGAGAGATAGCGGACGAGAGTAAAGGCATTGTCCGGCTGATACTCATTGGTCGGAGGCATCACATTGGAACGGATAATCACGATCGCGAATACGGAGAATCCGATAACGATGGTGGTAAAGCAGAGCAAAATGGTGTTGATCATCACTTTACCTCTCTTGTAGGTCCAGAACGCGCCCCAGAAACAGAGTGCAAGAAGTGCGACCATGAAGAATGACGCTCCGGAGTTATAAGGAAGTCCGAAGACATTGACAAACAGCAGGTCAGCGTATGCGGCCCATTTCGGGAGATACGGTATGATGACGAACAGGAGCAATGCGAGTATCACGACTGACACCATGAAAATCTTCACATATTCCCAGAACGAGTAGTGACCATTCTCGCGGCGCCTGTAGTAGAACAGGAACACCAGCAACGGAATCGTCAGCAGGTTAAGCAGATGCACACCGATGGAGAGTCCCATGAGGAATGAAATCAGCACGATCCACCTGTTAGCATACGGGGTGTCCGCCTGGTCGTACCATTTGGTCATAGCCCAGACTACCAGCGCTGTGAAAAGCGACGACATCGCATAAACCTCGCCCTCGGCAGCCGAGAACCAGAATGTGTCGGAGAAGCAGTATGCCAATGCTCCGATCGCACCGCTGCCGCATATCAATATCGCCTGGCTGAGGCTCCAGCCGCCGTTCTCTTCAGGTTTCCCCGCGAGACGTTTCGCGAAAAAGACTATCGTCAGGTAAAGCAGGAAGATGGTCAATGCCGAGCACAATGCGCTCATGACATTCACCGCAATAGCCGCATGAGCAGCGTCGGCAAACATTGTAAAGAAACGCGCAATGAGCTGGAACATAGGGTTTCCGGGAGGATGGCCCACTTCCAGTTTGTATGATGATGCAATAAATTCACCGCAATCCCAGAAGGATGCTGTCGGCTCGATAGTGGAAAGGTACGTGAACGCTGCTATCACGAAGACGACCGCAGAGGTTATACCGTCCCAGAGTCTGAACTTTTTATTATCCATAAATAAATTTAAAATTTCTTCTTTGCGGAGACAATGTATTTCTCCGAACTAGCAAAGATAAAACAGATTAGCTATCTTTGCAAAAAAGAAATTGCACATTATGGCAGATAATGATTGGAAACAGCGTCTCGGAGTAGTTTATTCGACCAATCCGGACTTCAGATACGAGCAGGACAATGCTGCGGAAGCACAGACATTGCCCCCGGAAAAACAGAAATTGACAGTTTCCATCGACAGGCGTTGCAGGGCAGGCAAGCAGGTGACGCTGGTGACCGGTTTCGTCGGAAACGAGGCCGACCTGAAGGAACTCGGAAAGACATTGAAAGTGAAATGCGGGGTCGGAGGCACGGCGAAAGACGGGGAAATCACTATCCAAGGCGACCTCCGCGACAAGGTGACCGCTCTTCTCAACTCCATGGGCTACAGGGCCAAACGCGGAAACTAACCGGAGCAAGACATGCCGATTTCATCACAGATAACGTCAGTGGACACGTTGCAGGTCAAGTCTGCGACGGAGGCCTTCGTGCAGGGATATCTGCCGACTCACGACGGAACTCTCCTGGGCACGGTCGCGAGCCCCGACTTATGGGGGACATCGCCGCTGAACTTGGGCCTGATGGCATTGTGCATAATATTCATCCTCATATTTTTCAGACGTTTCATCTCTATATTTCCGCACATTTCCAGAGGCATGATAAGATGGAAGGAAGTCCTCACGATGGAGAACAACATGCGACTGAGCAGGGAACGCGATTCTGTAGCGGCTGTCGCAGTGCCGGTAATATGCGTCTGCGTGTCGAGACTCGACCTTTTCCATGCGTCCTACATTGACCCGGCCGAACCCGGGACGAAAACATTGATAGTGTCCGGAATGATCCTGGGATTCCTGCTGGTGCGCGGAATGATTTCGCTGATGCTGCCGGCGCGCAAACTCAGGAGCGAGACCGCGAGGGCTGCCGGCAGGACAGCATACAATTTCATCATCGTGCTTTCCGTCGTTTTGCTCGCCCTGACCGTCGTACATTCATTGTCCCGCGGCTGCGCAGTCTTCTCCGTAAAGGCCGCATTGATCTCGTCGGGCGTCCTCTGGGGGCTGTTTTTGCTGAGAAAGTATCAGATAATGGCGTCAGACGCTGGTCATTTCGCCGCATTTTTGTATCTTTGCGCCGTTGAAATTTTGCCAGCTGCGATGTTGGTAGTTTCAATGTTTCCGGAGGCTGTCCGGGAGCTTGTGGGGATGATTCCCACTGCGATAACGAGAAGTTGACAAACGAATTATGGCAATTAAGAAGATTTTGATCTCACAGGAGACACCGATGAACGTAGCTCCATACGAGGCACTCAAAGAAAAATATGGCGTACAGATAGATTTCATGCCGTTCTTTCTGATCGAGCCTCTTTCTTCCAGAGAATTCAGAGCCCAGAGAATCAACGTACTGGATTATACAGCAATAGTTTTTTCAGCCAGACACATGATTGACGCATTCTTCCGGCTTTGCGAGGAATTGCGCGTGAAAGTGCCTGAGACGATGAAGTATTTCTGCACCTCAGAAGCTGTGGCAATGTATCTCCAGAAGCACATCGTGTTCAGAAAGAGAAAGATTTTCTACGGTAACGGTACCCCGGCATCCGTGCTGGAGCAGATCGGCACCAAGCACAAGGGCGAGAAATTCCTGATAACCACTTCTGATTCAAGCAGCAATGAGGCTCTGAAGGGTCTTTTCGATGCCCAGAAGATTGATTACAGCACGGCAGTTTTCGTAAAGTCAGTTTCACAGGACCTCAAAGGCGTGGATTTGTCTTCATACGACATGATCGTGGTTTACAACCCGTCGGATATCAAGTCATTGCGCGAGAACTATCCTGATTTCAAGCCGGAGAACACGAAGTTCGTGACTTTCGGAAAGCAAATCGTGAAGGCAATGGAGGAGGCCGGACTCCCGATCGAGATTCAGGCTCCTACTCCGGAGGCTCCGTCAGTGGCACGTGCCCTGGACTTGTATCTGGAGAATCACAAGAACGACTAATGGTTAATGAAGTCCGTAACACATTGAAAAAGAATGAGAGGCTATCCTCCAAGGCTGGTCTCTCTGCTCTTTTCGCGAACGGTCGTTACGGCAATGCCAAAGGTATCAGGTATTGTTTCAATGCCGGTAATTCCCTGCCTTACAACAGAATAGTGGTTTCCGTGCCGAAGCGTTGCTTCAAGCGCGCGGTAAAGCGCAACCTTCTCAAGCGTCGCATCCGCGAGGCCTATCGTCTGAACAAACAGCTCCTGCCGGTGTCAATGCCCGATGGCGGGACTGACATCTTGTTCATTTACAGCACGAAAGAGGTGCTGGATTTTTCTGCGGTGCAGGAAGCCGTGACATCTTCTCTTACGGCGATTGCCGCACGTCTTGCCGGCAGGTCCGCTGCTGCAGAAAGTAATGTCATCGAAATTTCGGAGTAATGTGCAAGTCTACAGATAAGGGACACCGCAGCAAGTTCGCGGAAATCGTGAGGAAGGTCGCGATATTCCCTTTCATTGTCCTTATCACATTTTATCGCAAGTGCATATCGCCTTACACGCCGCCGGCATGCCGCTTCACGCCGACTTGTTCCGAGTATGCGCTCCAGGCGTTCCGCAAATGGGGCCCGTTCAAGGGGCTTTATCTCACCGTCCGCCGTCTGCTGCGCTGTCATCCATGGGGCGGGTCCGGATATGATCCTGTGCCGTAGCCGTAGAAAACGTTTTATTACGCACGTCAGCAGAGTGTTTCTAAACTTCACACCGGGGTAAAAAAAGAGCCGCACGAATCCGTACGGCTCTTATAGTATTTACAGAGTAAATTAGTCTGTGAGTGAGAATCTCTGGAAAGCGAGAACTTTAGCCTCTTTATCCGCTGTGTGGATATATTCGAGAACTGAAAGTTTGTTATCCCAAATGAACTCCTGATCCTCGAGAGTCTGCTCTTTGAAGAACTTCTTGAGCTTACCCTTCGCGATGTTCTCAAGCATTGCCTCAGGCTTGCCTGCCATCTTCGGATCCTCGGCGATCTGCTGCTTGTACATAGCAAGCTCCTTCTCGACTGTCTCCTTAGGGCAATCAGCCTCAGAAACAGATACAGGGTGCATTGAAGTAACCTGCATTGCCACGTTGCGGCCGATTTCGGTAGGAACCTCTTTGTTGAAGGCAACGATAGCGCCCAACTTGGAGTTGTTGTGAACGTACTCGGCGACATACGGAGCCTCGATAGCAGCGTAGAAAGCGAGAACGTGCTTCTCACCGGTCTTACCAGTCTGAGCAGAAATCTCCTCTTCTACAGTGTAGCCATCGTTCAACTTCACAGCTTTAAGAGCCTCGATGTCAGCAGGGAAAGCTGCGATGGCAGCATCTGCGATAGAGTTGGCGAGATTCTTGAAGTCTGGAGTAGCTGATACGAAGTCTGTCTCGCAACCAAGGCACATGATGATAGCCTTGTTACCGTTGATACGGACGAGGACAGCGCCCTCGGTAGTCTCACGGTCAGCTCTCTTGGCTGCCACGAGCTTGCCTTTCTCACGGATGATCTCAACTGCCTTGTCGAAATCGCCTTCAGCCTCTGCAAGGGCTTTCTTGCAATCCATCATACCGGCACTGGTCATCTTACGTAATTTCATTACGTCAGCTGCTGTAATCTGCATAGTAAAATGAGTTTAAATTATTCTGCTTTAACTTCTTCTGCTGCAGCTGGTGCTTCAGCAGCCTCTACTGGAGCGGCCTCTACAGCCTCCTCAGCGTCTTTTGCGCCTTTACGAGGACGGAGCTTCTTGGTAGCCGGTTTCTCAGCTGCCTCGTTAGCTGCCTCTTTCTCCTTCTCGAGCTTCCTTTCGTCCAATCCCTCCTGGATGGCAACGCAAAGAGCATTGGTGATGTACTCAATTGACTTTGCGGCATCATCATTAGCCGGAATCACATAATCAATAAGGGTAGGATCGCAACATGTATCAACCATAGCGATTACCGGAATATTCAGACGGTTAGCCTCTTTAACGGCATTTGCCTCCTTCTGTATGTCCACTACGAAAAGTGCTGACGGGAGACGGCTCATATCCTTGATGGAACCGAGGTTCTTCTCAAGTTTAGCCCTCTGGCGGTCAATCTGAAGACGCTCTCTCTTGGCGAGCTTCTCATAAGTACCATCTTCCTTCATCTTGTCGATGGTATTCATCTTTTTGATTGCCTTACGGATGGTAGGGAAGTTAGTAAGCATTCCACCTGGCCATCTTTCTGATACATAAGGCATGTTGACTGAAGCGGCTTTCTCTGCGATGATTTCTTTAGCCTGCTTCTTGGTTGCAACGAAGAGAATCTTGCGGCCTGAGCGTGCAAGTTCTTTCATTACTTCTGCAGCCTCGTCAATCTTGACGATACTCTTGTGCAGGTCGATAATGTGAATCCCGTTCCTTTCAATGAAGATATAAGGAGCCATTTTAGGATTCCATTTCCTGGCAAGATGTCCGAAATGTGCACCTGCTTCGAGTAATTCTTGGAAATTTGTTCTTGGCATTTTTTCTAGTGATGTTTCTTTGTTACACTTTCCCTTCAAGCTGTAGCCATAGCTTGTCGGGCTCTTTTCATCAATCCTGAAGCAGCGGCCGTCCCCGACCGGTCTCCGGGATTTTCCGCAGTCACGGCAATCTTCAAGCAGCTTTAGCAGAATTCGCATCCTGCACCAGGTCCGAAGATTTGTAAACCTGACTGTGCATGTAAATCAATGTGTCCGTAAGATTAACGCTTACTGAACTGGAAGCGGCGACGTGCACCAGGCTGACCAGGTTTCTTCCTCTCGACTTCTCTTGCGTCACGGGTAAGGAAACCAGCGGTCTTGAGAGCAGAACGATAAGCCTCTTTATCTACTTCGCAAAGTGCGCGGGCGATACCGAGTCTCAATGCTTCTGCCTGACCTTTGATTCCACCTCCCACGAGGTTGGCCTTGATGTCAAACTGACCTGTCGTACCGGTTACTTCGAATGGCTGATTAACAATGTACTGGAGAGACTCGTCAGGGAAATATACCTGGAGTTCCTTTCCATTGATAGTCACATTACCTGTACCAGCAGCGACATAAACACGAGCCACAGCTGATTTACGTCTTCCAAGGGCGTTTACTGTTTTTTCCATTTGCTCTGTTTAAATTTCGTTCAACTTAATTTCTTTTGGTTGCTGCGCCTGGTGCGGATGCTCAGGACCTGCATAGATGAACAGGTTGTTGATGAGCTTGTCACCAAGACGAGTCTTAGGAAGCATGCCTTTGACAGCCTTCCTGACCAGTTCGGTAGGTCTTGTGCGAAGAATCTCCTTGGCTGTGGTAGTACGCTGTCCACCCGGATATCCGGTGTAACGTGTGTATACCTTGTTGGTCATCTTCTTGCCTTTGAGAGCCACCTTCTCAGCATTGATGACGATGACATTGTCACCGCAATCAACGTTAGGTGTGAAGCCGGCTTTGGTCTTGCCACGGAGGACAAGAGCAACGCGGGCCGCAAGACGGCCAAGTGCCAGATCGGTAGCATCAATGACGACCCACTCTTTGTTTACAGTTGCCTTGTTAAGGAAAACTGATTTGTAGCTTTGTGTGTCCACTGTCTTGATCTTTAATTGGTTAATAATAAAATTTGCGATCCCTACACATTATAGGGGTCGCAAAGGTAGCAATAATTTTCCAAACCACAAAATATCGATGAAGTTTGTATTTCAATGGTCGTCTTTCGGATCTTCTTTCGGGTCCTCCTTCGGGTCTTCCTTAGGAAGGACGATCGTGCGGAAGCGTTTCTGCCGGCGTTCCCAGCGTTCGCGGGCGAACTGCTGCATGTCCGTCGCCTGGTCATTCTCGTCAATGATTTCCAGACCAAGTATAGTCTCAATGATATCTTCGAGGGTGATGATTCCCTGGAAACAGCCGTATTCATCTATTATAAGGGCCATCTGCTCATGCTTCTTGAGCAGCTCCTCCCAGATGAATCCGCATGAATCCTCTTCCTTGAAGAATGAAATAGGACGTTTGAGTTCCACCAGTCTCTTGTCGAACTCGTCATCCGCCAGACCTTCCAAGGCATCGCTCAACAATATATATCCTGTAATGTATTCCGGCGAATCGGCATAGACCGGGATTCTGGAGAAATGCAGATACGTGTCATTCTTGTAGAAATTCTTCAGTGTCATGTTCTCCTGGGCAGTCATTGCGACAATCCTCGGAGTCATCACATCGCACGCCTTCACATTGTCCAGCTTCATTATGTTCTGGATGACCTTGTTCTCGTCGGAGTCGATCACGCCTTCCTCCAGTCCGATGTTCGCCATGGCGGTCACCTCGTCCCTACTCACGGTCGCCTCATCGTCATCTCTGCTCAACAGACGTGTAATCAATTGAACGATAATGACAAGCGGCCACATCAGCACGGTCAGGAAAGAAATCACCGATGTCACGAATCCCATCAGGCTCTTCCAACATGAAGTTCCGATGGTTTTCGGCACAATCTCCGAGAACACCAGCACGAGCAATGTGGTAGCCGCCGAAATGATTCCGAACCATGCGCTTCCGAACAATATCGTAGCCTGACGGCCAATAGCCGCCGCACCCAATGTATTGGCAATCGTATTCAATGAAAGAATTGCAGCCAGAGGCCTGTCCGGATCCGATTTGAACTTGTAGAATTTATCGGCCGGCTTGTATCCCTGTTCTTTTTTCATCGTCACGAAAGATATCGGCGTAGACATCAACACCGATTCCAGAAGCGAGCAAAGGAACGAAACGCCCAGCGTCCCCAGCATGTAAATTATAAGCAGAACCATAGGTTTTCCATAATATTCCGCAAACTTACACAAAATCCCGGAATAATTCCGTCCGTCGCCCTATAAATCTTAACGTTTGAGTATTTTATTGAGCTTCGGCGTGAGTTTGTCCAGTATGCGGGAGAAAATAATTATCTTTGCAGAAGGATCTAAAACCAAAATAGATATGCTTGAGATTGGTAATGTCATTCCTGAATTTGCAGCGCAGGATCAGAATGGAAACATTGTTTCATCTGCCGACCTTATCGGCAAAAAGACTGTGGTATATTTCTATCCGAAAGCCAATACACCTGGTTGTACTGCGGAGGCGTGCAGCCTGAGGGATAATTATGAGAGATTTTTGGCACTCGGATATAATGTCATCGGAATCAGCAAGGACAGTGTGAAGGCACAGAAGAATTTCAGCGACAAATACGCATTGCCGTTCCCGTTGCTTTCCGATCCGGACGCATCCGTCATCAAGGCTTTCGGCGCATGGGGCGAGAAGAAGCTTTACGGGAAGACCTATGAGGGCATATTGCGTAAGACATTTATTTTCAATGAGAAAGGAGAGCTTGTAGAAATCATTGAAAAAGTCAATACCAAAAATCACGCTGAGCAGATTTTGAAATAGGGACAATGCCACAGGCCTGCCGGTGAGTGATGGAGTTTTGGTGCGACTGACCACGGAGGACCTTCTCGTGCGTAAAAACGCCAGATTTACGCACGACAGGATGAATTTTCACCACGACGTGCGTGAAAAACGTTTTAATGCTCACGGGAAGTCACATAACATGGAAAAGACCATCAGTAAAGACCATGTGGCAGAGAAGCCCCGGGCGGGGGTGGGGCCTCTGGAGGCATGGTCGCCCATGACCTTGTGAATGGGTGTCAGGCGACAGCCTGACGGGATGAGCGAAGCGAACCTCCAGAGGTCCCACCCCCGCCCGGGCGCGTCCAAGGGCGACATAAACTTCACCATGATTACCTCCGGAGCAAACTGTCGGGACGCGGCCACGGGGTATTTTGTAACTAATTGATAATCAGATGGGATTTCAACAAGAGCGTGGAAACGCAGGCTTTTTGGGGCCACGTTTCCACGCCCCGTTTTATAACTCATTGAAAGTCAACGCTCCCAGAAACGAAGCGTGGCCGCGTCCCGCCGCCGGATTTCAATGTCATGAGATGCGCACCTGACGGTCTTGGGCCACCCCAGAAAACGCTAACCTCTCGTGCGTAAAAAGGCCAGGTTTACTCACGACATGACATTTTTTGGACGTGATGTGCGTAGAAAACGTTTTAAACGGTACCGAAGGTATTTACAAAAACCATTTGTTCCGCGAAAACGTTTTAGATGGTACAGAATCTTGGTTTCTCACCATGGCCTGGGTCTACCCCCTGCCCCCTAATCCACAGCAGGCGTGCCACGGAATTTCGATACGCCAGAGTTTAGGCGACAAGGGATTCCCCACCCCTGACCCGAACTTTGGGAAGGCTGTCTTAAAAGTCAAACATTCCTTTGCGAGAGTCCAGAATTCGCGGGTCAGGGGAACCACCTCTACCACTGGGTGAACTTCATTAGAGCATGTTCGTGCCGGGCAAAAATGAAAAAAGCACCTCGGAAATTCCGAAGTGCTGTTCTTGGAGTGGGAGCAGAGGGAGTCGAACCCCCGACCCTCTGCTTGTAAGGCAGACGCTCTGAACCAACTGAGCTATGCTCCCAAGCGATTTTTCAATCTTTGGCTCCTGAACCAGGACTTGAACCTGGGACCCTCTGATTAACAGTCAGATGCTCTAACCAACTGAGCTATTCAGGAATTTTTACCCGTTATTTCGTATCGGGATTGCAAAGGTACAACAATTTCCGGTCTCTGCAAATTTTTTTGCTATTTTTTTGCTACCTTTGTCAAGAAATTTTTACGGCAACGGGGCGCAGGAGATAGAATTTCCTTAAAATCAATCGAATACGCTTTCATTCAAATTCTACGAAATATGGACATTGATCTCTTATCGAAAATAGTCAAGGAACTGATTCTGGACAATGACGAAGTGGCATTGCCGGGAATCGGCTCATTCATCGCCGAGATTGTCCCGTCCGTATTTTCCGACAAGGGATACACTATCAATCCGCCATATAGACGCCTGTCATTCAGGCAGAAAGGAAGCGGCTACGAGAACATGGTCATTGACTTTTACGCACGTTGCAACAACATTGACACTCCTACGGCATCGCGGATAATCCGGGAATTCCTGGAGGATATGAGGCACGTGCTGGAGACGAAGAAGTCGATCGTGTTTCCGGGGCTCGGGAAGTTGCGTGCGACGAAGGAGAATTATTTCTTTTTCGTGGCCGACGAGGACCTGGACATCTATCCGGAGGGCTTCGGACTGGAGCCGATTTCGCTGAAGACGCACGAGGAAACGCCGGCGGAGGTGTCGGCGACAATGGCGGCGCTCCGGTCGATCCTGAATCCGGAGGAAGCCGAGACGGCAACAGCGGAGACAGCCAAGGCCGAGGAAGTCAACAGGCCGGAGGAGTCCAATGCGGATGAGGCGGAGGCCAATCAGGAGGAAGCCAAGGTCAATGCCGCGGATGCCAAAATAGAGGAAGACGGGATCAATGCGAGCGAGACGGAAACCCAGACGACGGACACCGAGGAAGCAGCACCGGCAGAGGCCAATGCAGAAGAGGCGGAGGCCAATGTCAATGAGCCTGCGACAGAGGAAGTCAATGCCCCTGCGGAACAGACTGAAGACAATGCGACGCCAGCTGGCGACGATCCAGTGAATGTCAATGATTTGGCAGCCAATGCTAAAACAGTGGAAAACACGAAATCCGAAACGAGCGCCACGACCGCCCGGACCACCAGCCAGAAACCGGCCGGCAGCAAGACATGGCAGGTGATAAAGTGGACCGTGATAATCCTCGTGATACTTGCCGTGACAGCATTGCTGACATTCATCATCCTGGCACACATTGCCCCGGACTTCATCGACTCCATACTCTACACCCCTGAAGAGCTGGAAATCCTCAACCTGTAGACCAGCCATCTCAAACTACCAGGCACACTGGCGGGACGCGGCCATGCCCGGCCCTACAGCGTCTGTCCGCCGATGAACTCCCTCATGATCGACGTCGGCGGAATCGCCGCAATCTCATCCGGCGAAAGCGCCACGATATAATCCAGGAACTTCAGGAGACGGATGGCCTCAGTGTAGGCAGGAGACGACGGAGCAATACGACGAAGCAGCGGCTCGGCATAATACTTCAGCATCGGAAGCTCATACAGGAGAGCAGAATTGAACGACGCATCCGCATTCTCCTGAAACGGGAAAATATTGCGGTTCTCACCACGCCTGACACTCTGCCAACGCATTATGGTCTCCTCCGGCGTTATGCCACGGACACGATTGTCACGCACCATGCGACGCAACAGACGATTGTCAGAAGTCGAAATATTGTTGTTCTCATCGATATTGAGCGACGTGAGAGCCGATGCATAAACCCTGAAAATACGGGAATTGTCCACATCCGGGACCATGGCCGGATCCAGCGCATGGATGCCCTCCATAATCAATATCTCCTTGTCCCCCAGCGAAATACGCTTCCCGGAAGGAACCGAACGTCCCTCCTTGAAATCGAACTTCGGCAACTCCACCTCCTTGCCTGCGAACAAATCATTGAGCTGACTGTTAAGCAGCTTCAGGTCCATCGCCTCCAGCGCCTCGAAATCATAATTGCCGTCGCTGTCCTTAGGCGTATGCTCGCGGTCGACGAAATAATTGTCCAGTTCAATGACCTTCGGCACCATTCCGAGGACACGGCATTGCAACGCAAGACGCAGCGACGAAGACGTCTTTCCGCTCGAAGACGGACCGGCGATGAACACCGCCTTCACCTTGTCGCGACGCGAATAAATCTGATCCGCGATAGCCGCATATTTACGCTCATGAAGGGCCTCCGAAAGGTTGATCAGACGCACCGCATTGCCCTCGGTAATGGCCCGGTTCAATGTTCCTATCCCATTGACTCTCACGATGGAACACCAGTCAGAATAGGCAGCCAATGTAGCAGCGATCTTCGACTGCGTCTTCACCGGAATCACCTTGGAGAAATCACCCTCCGACGGGAATTGCAGGCAGAAGCCATTAGCGAAAGGCAGCAAGTCGAAAACCTTCAGGTATCCTGTCGACGGAAGCAGCGGACCATGGAAGGTATCCACCTGACCATCAAGAAAATACACACTGCAAATAAACTTGCCCAGAGACTTCTGGAGCTCCGCCTTGTCAGGCTGGTTGTTTTTCTCGAACAACGCCTCGGCAGCCGACGCCTCCATCTTTTTCTTCACGAAAGGCATATCCGCAGCCACGATCTCATGCATGCGCTTCTTGATGGCCGCCAGATCCGCATCACTCAGCCGGACAGGCACACGTCGCCCGTCCTCGCGCAGCTCCACGTCACAGATATTGCAATACAGACCGCTCGGAAGGGAATGGTCAATGATAAGCACCTTGTCCGGAAACAGTTCCCTGACTGCGTTCTGCAGGACAAAACAAAGCGAGCGCAGATAGGTGCGGCGCCCGTCAGGATGATTGTAACCGATAAATTCCACTTCATGGGACATCGACAGCCTATAATCGAGTTCCTTCAGCTTATGGTCCACAAGTGCCGCGAGCACAGGATATTCCACCCCGGTTTTCTCATCCGTCACAGTCTTGCAGACCTCATTGGAAAAATCTCCGAGCCTCTTCAGGAACGGAACCTCATAACGCTTTCCGTCATTGACCAGAAAAACATTGAATTTATCAGTCTCAATCATTTTATTTCATGCTAACTAAATTTCCATCAAGCACTTCCTTCAGATACGGTCCCGTGACCGAATCCGGATTCATTGCCAATTCCTCAGGCGTTCCCTGCGCCACGATATAACCGCCGCGACGGCCGCCGTCAGGCCCCATGTCGAAAATATAATCGGCGCATTTCAGCACATCCAGATTATGTTCAATGACAATGACCGTGTTGCCGCTTTCGACCAGTTTCTGAAGCACGCCGAGCAACACCTTTATATCTTCAAAATGCAGGCCTGTAGTAGGCTCATCAAGTATATAAAGGGTGTTTCCTGTGTCCTTCCGGTACAATTCTGACGCAAGTTTCATTCGCTGGCTCTCGCCGCCAGACAATGTCACCGCGGATTGGCCCAGATGAATATACCCAAGACCGACATCCACAAGCGCCTTCAGCTTCTGCGAAATCTTCGGAATCCCCTGGAAAAATTCATAAGCCTCGCTGATAGGCATTTCCAGTACATCATTGATACTCTTGCCTTTATACTTCACCGCGAGGGTATCTTCCTTGTAACGCCGGCCGCGGCACTCATCGCAGACGACATTGACCGAAGGCAGGAAATTCATCTCGATGACCTTGATGCCGGCACCCTTGCACGCCTCGCAACGGCCGCCGGGAACATTGAACGAAAACCTCCCGGGCCCGAAGCCGCGCACCTTCGCGTCCGGCGTCTCGGCAAACAGGTTGCGGATATCGTTGAACACGCCGGTAAACGTGGCCGGATTGCTCCTCGGCGTGCGTCCGATGGCGCTCTGGTCGATCTCGATTAGTTTGTCGATATTCTCCACGCCGACCAGTTCGCGGTACGGCAGCGGATGCATCTTCGCGTTGTAGAACTTGTTCTTCAGAATCGGCATCAACGTCTCGTTTATCAGCGACGACTTGCCGCTTCCGCTGACGCCGCTTATGCCGATGAACACGCCCAAAGGAAAGTCTATGTCAATGTCTTTCAGGTTGTTGCCGCTCGCCCCGCGAATCCCCAACGTATTCCCGGTTCCACGCCTGCGCGTCGGCGGCACATCTATCTTCCGCACCCCTCGCAGGTAATCCAGGGTCAATGATTCCCCTACCACGACGTGTTTCAATGTTTCCGCATCCGGAGCGATACCCTGGAGCAGCATCGGCACAGGAGCATTGAGACAGATACGTCCGCCGTTCAGGCCCGCGCCGGGTCCAACATCCACGAGCCAGTCCGCGTTATACATGGTCTCGGCATCATGTTCCACGACCATGACGGAGTTTCCCTCGTCACGCAATTCTTTCAGGGAATTTATCAGCTTGCGGTTGTCGCGCTGATGGAGACCGATACTCGGTTCGTCCAGGATATAAAGGACATTGACCAGCTTGGAACCGATCTGCGTGGCAAGCCTGATGCGCTGGCTCTCACCTCCTGACAATGAAGCCGTAGCCCTGTCAAGCGACAGATAATCCAGACCGACATCCAGCATAAAGCCGGTACGTTCTTTAAGTTCCTTGAGTATATCCCGCGCTATAATGTTCTCTCTGTCAGTTAGTTTCGACGGAAGTTCAGCAAACCATTCCGCCAGGGCGGACATCTCCATGGCCGCCACTTCCGATATGGTTTTCCCGTCGATGCGGAAACAGTTCGTCTGTTCATTCAGCCTCGTTCCATGACAGACCGGGCAAACGATTTTCTCCTCTATATCATCCACGATTCCCGGAAACGCCACCATTTCCGAAAGCGTCCCGTCGCCCACGCGGAACAATTCATCCGAGCCGTAGACGATAAGCGAAACCGCTTCCTCCGGAATATCCTCTATCGGGTCATAGAGCGAAAAGTCATATCTTCTTGCTATTGAGCGGATTATATCGAACTTCTTGGTCTCCCGGATCTTGCCGAGCGGGATGATGCCCCCGTCCGCGATAGAAACAGACCTGTCAGGGATGATGGCATCGATATCCACATTCACAATCTTTCCAAGTCCCTTGCAATGAGGGCAATAACCCTCGGGCGAATTGAATGAAAATGAATGCGGGGCAGGTTCCTGAAGCGAGATGCCGGAATCCGGGTCCACGAGATGCTTCGAATAATGCTGAAGCTCCCCGGTTTCCAGGTCCATCACCGCCACGGAGCCCTTTCCGCGCCCCAGCGCAATGGTCACAGAATCCTTCACACGCTTGTCGTCCCCAGGCACCGGCTTCAGCCTATCTACCACCAGTTCAATGAAATGCGCCTTGTATCTGTCCAATGCCGTGACGGTCGAGAGGTCATGCAGTTCGCCGTCAATACGCACCTGCGTGAAGCCACGTTTACGCAATTGGTCGAACAGCTCCCTGTAATGTCCCTTCCTGCCCCGGACCAGCGGCGCCAGAAGGTAGCATTTCCTGCCATTGTAATTGTGCATTATCAGACTGACAATCTGCTCGTCCGTATAGCGCACCATTTCCTTCCCCGTCACCGGCGAGTACGCCCTGGACGCCTTGGCATAAAGCAGACGCAGGAAGTCGAAAATCTCCGTGATGGTCCCCACCGTGGAACGCGGATTGTTTCCGGTGGTCTTCTGCTCAATGGCGATGATAGGGCTCAATCCATTGATTTCATCGACTTCCGGCTTTTCCAGAACGCCCATGAAATGCTTGGCGTAAGTGGACAACGTATCCATATAACGCCTCTGGCCTTCGGCATAAATCGTGTCGAAAGCCAATGATGATTTACCGCTGCCGCTCAGGCCCGTAACCACCACGAATTCTCCCCGCGGGATATCCAGGCTTACGCCCTTGAGGTTATGGGCCTTAGCTCCCCTGATTTCAATATATCCGGTTTTCTTCATTATTTGCTCTCCTTCACTGATGAAGGAATTTTCTCTCTCTTATAAGTCGTCACCTCGCCCGAGCCGTTGTTCGCGGTGAGTTTCAATGTTTTAGAGGACAATGACACCGCATAGCTACCCGCTCCCCAAGGCGTGCCGTCTGCGTAGAAACCATAGAGCTGGCCATCCACCATTTCCCAGTTTCCGGTATAATGGACATACTTTCCGTCCTGCAGCTTCTGATACAGGTCGAAGCCGCCGGTCTTGGAGAATGCCAGGTAAACAGACACCTCATACGGCTCTTGCGCCTTGGTAATTACACTTATATCAGACAGATGCCACTCCCCGCAAATATCCTTGTCTTCTTTCGCGCAGCCCGACATTACCACGGCCAGAGCTGCCGCCATCATAATTTTCCAAAGTTTCATGATTTCAACTCATTAAATTGACCTACAACCAGCCTCCGTTGGAAGCCTTCACGCCTCTCGCAAGCACGGAGACCGTTCTGGAAATCTCCATGCCGCCCATCGTCGAACCGGTGCCGACGTTCTGACCGCCCGCCACGGCCTTCACCGTAATCTTCACATTGCCCGATCTCACCGGTTTCAATGTCAGTTTACCGCCCGCAACCTGCGGTGCCGATTTCAGCCCGAGCACCTCCAGGTCCTCCGACGAGATTTCCACACCGGTATATGTCAATGACTTATAAGTGTTTCCGAAATATTTTCCGAGGTCCAATATCTGCTCGTCTCCCACCGTCATCACTTCACAAGGGGTTCCTTCCACATTCATCAGCAGTTTCCATGCATCGACGGCACCTGTTCCCATCTTGCCTTTATACCCGCTGTAATTAACCGATTTAACCTCGCCTTTATCATTATAAAAGTATGTGCTTCCGGTGCAATATTTGTCAATCTCGTCCACGGATGTCAAAAGCATTGACTTGAACTCATCTACGGTGCAGGTCTTTCCGAGTTTCTTCATATATGAAAGTCCGAGTGCAGCCACGCCCGACACATGAGGGCAATCCATCGAAGTCCCTTCCATATAATCGTAGCCCGAACCATCATAATAGTCGTTTTCCAATTCGAGCGGCATCGTGGAAAGAATGCTTGAGCTCAACGTCGCATATTCAAGATTCGACTTTGTGGTGCAGGCAGAGTAGGAGTCTCCTCCCGGAGCGGCAATGTTACAGCCGGGGCCGTAGTTGGTATAAGATGTCGGCCTGTTGTCGCATCCGACGGCTGTCACGGAAATGAATTCCGTCATGCCTCCCGGATAGCCGGACATCGGATAAGCTTCATTGCCGGCAGCGAAAATCACCAGACCTCCGCTTATAGGGTTATCCCTCTTCAACCCGGCAAAATATCTGTACGCAGCAACCTCGGCACTCGCATCGCTGTCGGACATATATTCCTTGTCGGACTTAACCTCGCCGCCATCTATTCCGAACGAGCACTGGAGAATGCAGGCGCCATGGTCAGCCGCATATTTCGCAGCCATAGCAATCATCGAAGCCTCTCCACCTTTATCTCCCGAGAAGATCTGACATGACATGATCCTCACGCCGTCACCTTTCCCGGTACCGCCGGCAACACCGCAAACACCTATGCCATTGTTGTTTACAGCCGCAATAGTTCCCGCGACATGGGTTCCGTGACCAGAATCGTCCGCATCTGTCCACGTAATCCTGTCCGTGTCCGTAACGAAGTTGTAGCCATGTTTTCCGGTCTTCGGATCAGTCCACATATTCGCGGCAAGGTCAGGATGACTGTAAGCCACGCCCTCATCCACGACCGCCACGATGACCGAAGGGTCGCCGGCAGTAAGTTTCCACGCGTCCACGACATTGACATCAGCCCCTGCCACGGAATTCCACACCGGATTCCCATTGCCGGTATTATGATAACTCCATTGCTTCGAAAGCATCGGGTCATTGAACGCGGCATTTGAGTTCTGCACCGCTTTTGTCTGGATATTGGAGACATACGGGTGCGGCCTGCGCGTCACGACGTTGCGCATGCGGGTATTGTACTGCACGCGCTCGATCTTTTTCTGCGAGGACAATGCCGTCGCCACCATTTCCAGCGAAGTTCCTTTCTCCAAATCCAGCTTGTACCAGCGGTCAAGACCGAATCTCCGCTCGTCCTCCTCATGTCCCGGATAGGACTCGAAAAGAGGTTTGCATGCCAATGCTCCCGCCTCCTTGGCGATGGAGTCAATAGCTCCCGTACCGGCCACGCCATCTGCCACATATATCAGAATTGACTCGGCATCAGCGTTTTCCGGCGTATTTATCACCTTCGAAGCTGCCGGTTTCGGGCCTCCTTCATTTACAATGTTCTCCTTGGCACAGCTGCAAGTGAGCGCAGCCAACGCCACCATCAATATTAACTTTTTCGTTTTCATAAATTTATATGTTGTCACGTTTATAGCCATCCTCCATTGCCGCTGCGATGAGACCTCACGATGATGGACACCGTCCTGCTGAACGCCATGCCGCCCATGGCCGAGTCATCGCCGACACGGCTGCCGCCACCCACGGCATTGATCTTTATTTTCATTGACCCGCACTTGGTTGGATGCAGGTAGAGTTTCCCGCGATTTATATATGGGGCTTCTTTCAGACCCAGGCTCTGCACATCTTCCTGGGAATATTCCAGTTTTCCATAAGTCAGCTGCGATGATGACGCGCCGAACCATTCCGACAGGTCAATGCCCTGCGACTTGCCGCAAACCGCTTCCGAGCAAGGCGTGCCCTCGATATTCATCATGAAGCGCCATGCGTCGACAGCGCCCGTGCCCATCTTCCCCTTATAGACTCCCGGCTGAGGTGCCACGACTGTCGTGCCCTCACCATAGTCCTTGACAGCGCCCAAAAGGCCCGAGTCAATGTCATTTACAGATGAAAGCAGCAGACTCTTGAACTCCTTGACAGTAAATTTCTTACCGAGCTTCGTCGCGTATGCCAGACCCAGAGCGGCGACTCCGCTGACATGAGGGCACGCCATGGAGGTGCCGTACATGTAGCCATAACCGGAGTCATATTTTTCGGTAGGCAGAGTGGAGAGCACCCATGACCTCGGCGAAACCGGCTTCAGATATGGTTCCCCGCCAGGAGCTGCGATATTGCATCCCGCGCCATAGTTCGTATAATACGACGGAAGAAAGTCCGGGCCGAATGCCGTCACGCATATCACGTCGCTCAATGCGCCCGGGTACGAAGCATAGGCTTTCGTCTTGTTTCCTGCCGCGAAAATCGCGATTCCGCCATCCAGAACATCATTGTTCCGTGTCGCCTCGAAATCCATAAGTGCTTCATATTCAATGGCATTGAGCCCCGAATTTCCTCTTTTGTAGGCGCCGTCGGAATAATATGCCGCGTCTTGGTAGCCGAACGAGCAGGAGATTATGGATGCGCCGTTGTCCGCCGCATATCGTATGGCTTTCGCCACCACCGACGGCGTACCTCCGGCGCTGTTGTCCAATATCTGGCAGGACATTATCCTGACGCCGTCGCCTTTTCCGGTTCCTCCCGCGACACCGCAGACTCCCCTGTCGTTATTGTTCACGGCTGCAATGGTTCCGGCGCAATGCGTCCCATGTCCCTGGTCCTTCTCCTTGTCCCATGTGAGAGGTCCGTTGGTAACAAAGTTAAAGCCATGGATATCATCCACATAGCCATTTCCGTCCGTGTCCGCGCCGTCTTCTCTCTCATCAGGATTCGTCCACATATTGGCTGCAAGGTCAGGATGATTGTATTTCACGCCTTCGTCGATTACCGCGACAATGATGGTGTTGTCACCGCCCGTTATCTTCCGCCAGACATCGGCAACATTGATATCAGCCCCCGCGACTGCGGATTCCGCTACGGACTTGTCGCCGGTATTGCGGTAATGCCATTGTCTTGCGAGCAGCGGGTCATCAAAAACCTGCTGGGAAGATGCCGCTTTGGTCGCCACTTCTTCGCACGGATAGCATTCACAGTCAGACACTTTCAGGAACGGGGCATCGTATTCTATGGTTTCGATGTTCTCCATTGCCGCAAGTTTCCTGGCAACATCCGAAGCGGAGTGGCCTATTTCCGGTATTACATGATACCACCTTTCCAGCCCGCAAATGCTCTTTCTTCCGTTTTCAGGGAAGACGCTGCCAGCGATTTCCGCCCCGGCCGCACGCACTGTTTCCGCGTCGACATCGTCAGGCAAGTCTTTGAATTTCACCAGGATACCGTCCACATTATCACAACAAAGCGGAGCATTGACTATCTTGGCCAATGTTCCGTCTTCATTATAGCCTGTCTCCGGAGTCCCGACCGTACATGAGACGGCGAGCACTCCAAGAGCCAGCATATTGACATATCCCTTTTTATCAGTCACTGCGCAATCAAAATTAAGCGCGTTAAGTTACGACATCTCGCCGAAAAGACAAAGCCGGGCTACGAATTTTTCAATGCAGAATCAGGAATATGGACCGGAAGCAAATGGACGACCCCCACACCTCACCATCGCCGGCATCCATGTTAACATCCACAGCCACGTTCATCGTAAACGGTTCCGGAAAAACGTTTTAAGTTACACCAAATCGTAATATCACGACGTTTTGTTCCGGAAAAACGTTTTAGATGGAACCAAATGCCCAACAACAAAGCGATACACCAATTTATATTACCCCGGCGAAGAACGAGGCGGCGAAGACGGTAATAATTCCGCTGACGACTATCGATAGACTGCTCATCGCACCTTCTATGGCACCCATCTCCATCGCTTTTGTAGTTCCTATCGCGTGAGATGACGAACCTATGGCTATACCTTTCGCGATCGGCTCTTCTATGTGCATGAGTTTCAGGAATTTCTCTGCGAAAATATTCCCTATCACTCCTGTTATGATGATCACCACCACCGTTACCGGGACATAGCCGCCCAATTCCTCCGTCACACCGATTCCGATGGCTGTCGTGATGGATTTCGGGAGGAAAGTGACGTAGGAGGCATGATCGAAATGGAAGGTAAAGGCCAATGCTATTACAGATAGAATGCTAGACAAAACTCCTGAACAGATTCCCGCTATCACAGCCTTATAATTCTTCTTCAAAAGCTCAACCTGCTGATACAAAGGGACAGCAAGACAAATCGTCGCTGGAGTAAGCAGATATCCTATGAAATTCGCTCCCTTCATATAAGAATCATAGCTCACTCCTGCACAAAGAAGTATGACGATCACCAAAATTATCGATATCAACAGCGGATTCATCAGGGACCACCGGATCTTCTCCTTCAGCCATACGCCGAAAAAATATGAACCCAAACTTATCAGCACCCCGAAGAACACTGAATCCATAAACAACTCTTTCATTTGCTCTTTCCTCTACGAATAACAACTTGCGTAACAAGACCGGAAACTCCCATCACCACAAACGTAGTGACAAACGTGACCACAACATACTTCACAAGCGAACCGCTGATAATATCCCATGACGTAATCAGCCCCACAGCCGCGGGGATAAACATCATCGGCATCACAGCTATAAGAAACGAACTGACATCGCGGACATCATTGACCTTCAATAACTTACACTCGAGCGAGACAAACAGGAGCACTATTCCATAGATACTCGCTGGAATCGGGAGCGGAATCACATAATGAAAGAACTCGCCCACGAAGGAAAAGCCGATGATTATCAGAAACTGAATGACGAACTTCATAACTTCGAAATATAATCCTCGATTATTGCCGCCGTCCTCCCAGTCCCTACACGGCATGTGTCAATGCACAAGTCATACTCTGGTGCATATCCCCAAGTAAGTCCCGTGTAAAAACTATGATATAAAACACGGCAGTCATCAGTCGTGTGAACAAACTCTTCCGCCTGGGACATGCTCAGATTCTCCTCCTCAGCAGCATTGGCAATCCTGTCAGAAAGGCTGCCGTGCAAGAACACAGTCACGAGGTCTTTCCTGTCTTTAAAAATAAAATTACCGCATCGCCCGATTACTATACCGTCTTCATTACCAATCATTTTCATGAATGCGCTACGGAATTTTTCTCTCACTGCACTTCTTTCGAAAGGCAATTCAGCTATAGCAGACATGATTTCATCCACAGGCCTTTCTTCGAAGAAGCTCGTCATTTCATCCAAGATTCCCATCTCAGCAGCCTTTGCCATAAGGCTTTTCCTGGTGTAAAGCGGTATGCCATAATGTCGTGAGAGAATCTCTCCGACGTCAAGAGCGCGGCATCCGCATTGTCTTGCAATCGTTATCAACATATATTTTCCAAAAAATCGAGCGCAAATATAGTATATTTTGGAAAGAATGGTACTTTTAAACTAAATCACACCTGCCGTCTCACTTCTTTCATGAGTATTGACCTTCACTATTAAAGGTTTTCTTTCCGGATTAGCTTTCCAAACCTTCAAAAAGCTATCTATCTTTCTTTTAAGTAGTTATACGACTTTTTTCACATTTTCCGATGGAAAAACGAGCTAATTTTCACATTTTCAGAAAAAGCCATGAATTTTTCTTGATTTCGTCGGGAATTGTGCATTTGCGATAGGTATAAGTATCTTTCCCGTCAGGAGATGATACCATCACCAGCGCATCTCCGTCACGGGACACCTTATATGGACAGCCCCAATTCTTGCCGTCCGAGTAGGTCCCGTTCAGAATGCCGTTCGAACAAGACCATGTGCCGGAGAAGTTTCTGAAGCGTCCTTCGCCCAGCTTCTGATACATCGCAAACGTCCCTTTCGCGTCGAAATTTATATAGACAGACACCGTTTCGGAGCCTACAACAGCGCTCTTGGTGGCAAATTCCACATCCACCAGTTCCCATTCGCCTTCCACGCTAGCCGCCTTGTCCACCTTACTGCCGCAAGCCACCGCCAAAGCAGCAGCCACCGCCACGGCAACCGTCATTGCCAATTTTTTGATCATAACCATTTTCATAAAATGTGGAACTATTCATGCGATCACGATGAATCGCAAAAATAGTTCCACGCTTATAATCAGGTCGCCTTTCCGGCGAGATTTAACATTTTATTCGAGTGTAAAGGTGTCATTGGTCCAAGGAATCAATGTTCCAAGAGACACATCTCCGCAACACTTAAATGTAAACGTTTTGCTTTCGCTGTCATAATTTGTTTTGCCAGGATTTATATACATATACAACATGTCATACGTCGGATGGAACCAACCGGTAGGGAAAGACACTCCTCCATCTTCATCAGCAGGCACAGTAAATGAAACTTCAGATGAGCTGCCATCCCAAAGGAAAGTGAGATCATACCCACTATCTGAGTACTTAGTGCCGGCATTGTGATACCAATCCTTGAGCCTGTAGAGATCAGGCTTTTCTTCAGCCACTTCCACCGGCTGCTCCCAGGAAATCACTCTGCCAAAAAGTGGGACTAACAAACCGGAAGCATACGTTCCTTTCTTATACTCTCTCCAAGTATAATCTCTGACCACCACCAATTTACATTCAGTAGCATATGGAAGTTCCGTTTCAGACTGAAGACTTACGGTGATTTCGTTTTCCTCGCCGATTGTCAGTTTCGAACGGTCAAACGAGATCTTTACCGACGAAGCAATTTCGCCATCTTTAAACTCAACCGATGCAGGAGCGGTAAAAGCCTCTTTCACAGCCGTATTCGCAACTTCAATAGTCACGCCCACGGATGCGTCTCCCGACTTGTTCGCACGCAAGACCTCAACACTATATGCGTCCTCCATCTTTGCACTGACGACATAGCTGAACTCCGTGTCATCGAAGAAAGCTTCATCTCCACGCGCAGGGTAGGTGTTCATTCCGGTGTCTTCAGAGCATGACGCCATGAAGAGGACGACCGGAAGAAAAAACAATATCTTTATCTTTTTCATACTATTCATTGATTAAGAGGTTTAATTCTGATCTTTAGCAATATCCAATGCAGTATTGCTGTCAAATTCTTTCAGAGGAATCTTAAGTATGAACCTCGGGTCATTAGGTTTCGCATCCGTTGGTTCCGACTGTTGTTCGGAACGGCTGTAGCCAAGATTCAGTCTCCTCAAATCCGGAACACGACCCATACCCTCACACCAAAGTTCAATTCTTCTCTGGAGCAAAATCTCATCAATCAGAGTGACAGGTGCGATATGGGTATCCAGGCTGACCTCATCAGAGTCCGTAAGCGAAGATATATCGCGTTTCGCCGTATAACGTTTGGCATAGAGTTCCTCCAGAAGGGCTCTAGCATCAGCATACTCTCCCTTGCGGCACTTGCATTCAGCAAGAGTGATAAGCATTTCTTCAGCTCTCATATTGATCATGTCAGCGACTCCTGTCGTCGCATTGGCATAACCGAATTTGTTGTTCACATAGTAATAATCTACCACCTTCCCCTCTTTGTCTTTCACTAAAACTGCTTCACCCCATGCACGACGCTCATCAGTATCGGACATACCATCTTCGTAAAGCCAGTAGTCAATACACTGCGGTCCTCTAGATCCATACGTGCCGTCTTTAGCCATGTGGGAGATGAAACTTCCATAAAGACCGGCCTGGTCTGCCGTAATCTCAAAGGCCCACAACACATCCTTCATATTACGGTTATTGAACTTACCAAGTTCCGACATGCCCAGCACTCTTTCAAGACCAGGCTTCTTCAAGGCTTCCTCCGCACACTTGCCCGCTCTATCATAATTCTGCTGACCAAGCGCAGCTCTTGCCCAAAGTCCATAGGCTGTATACAAGTCGATATGTGACGGATGGCTCTGCGTCTGTCCACCGGAAGTGAAATATCCGATAGACTTTTCAAAATCACCATTAATCTGCTTGAACAAGCCCTCAATGGTACCACGACCTACACCTTCAGTGTCCTTGTTGGTGCCCTTCGTATATATAGGGACTCCTGGCTTGTCTTTATTCGCAGTATAATTGCCCTGACAGAAAGACTCATAGAGGCAGTAGTATGCAAATGCCCTGATAGCGTATGCCTGCCCAAGGACATTCTGACCGACTTTATCCTTCTTCAGCGATTCTTCCGCATCAGTCACATAATTGGCCTGGGATATGAGCGTATAGAACAAATTCCATGTTGCATACTGACGTCCACTTGTATTTGTCCAGTCAGAAGTCGTATTGAAACAATAGTCAAAATAGAACCATCCCTGTCCTTGCGAGTACATAAAATGATCTTCACCCATAAGAGAACGGACAATGGTAAATCCCGCCAATCCCGGATTTTCATGTGCCCAACTGGCACTCCAGCCATTGGAATACATCATTCTGTAAATACCATCCACGGCACTCTGCGCTTTCTGCGAATCCCCAAATATCTCCGCACCGGAAAGTGCCCCTGCCGGAGCGGTCTCCAGAACCTCTTTTTTGCATGACGCGAAGAGCATGGAAACGCCGAGCGCCACTATTAAAACATTAAGTATCTTTTTCATAATTTACCTCAATTAGATGTGACTAGAACTTAAGCGCAAGACTGAATGAAACAGTTCTTGTCGGAGCATAGACGTAGGAGGTTCCTCCGGTAAGTGAGTACTGCGGGTCCATACCCTTCAAGTGTGTGAAAATCCAGAGATTATCCACAGATGCAGCAATGCGTGCGCTCTTGAATCCTATCTTCGAAGTCCAAAGCTTAGGAAGGGTGTATCCGAGTGTAATGTTCTTGATCGAGAAGTAAGAAGCATCGATCAATTTGTCATCAGTCACGATAGGAACATCACCGATTTCATATCTAGGGACATCAGTTATATCTCCCGGCTTTCTCCATGCGCGGAGGATATCTTTATGCTTCGCTTTAGCAACATAATAGCATCCCATGAACTCCTGATATACGCCGTCATAGTTCTTTCCTCCGATAGAATAGTTGGTAGACACGGCCAGGTCAATGTTCTTCCACCTGAATGAAGTCGACAGCGAGCCATACAAATCAGGAATACGGCTGCCTACAATGACGCGATTTTCCTGAGCCTTGCTGGTACTTGTCGTGATGTAGTCATTGCCATCAGCATCCTTTGCCCAATACATCTTCAATCCTGTCATAGGATCCACACCGGCAGAACGAGCTACATAATAAGAGTACAATGTCTCTCCGACCCTGATAATCTGGCTGCCGCCAATGATATCCTTGCCTTCATCAGTAAGTTTCAAAACCTTGTTGTTGACAGTCGAGCCCATCCAAGTCACACTCCACTGAAGATCTTCCTTATCGAAGATATAACCGGTCAAAGCAAACTCGATTCCCCGGTTGCGCATCTCGCCGGAATTACGGTAATAGCTTGAGAATCCGGAAGATGCAGGCAGAGGATAAGCGAGAAGCATGTCCGTGGTCTTCCTGTTATAGAACTCAAAGCTGAGGTCCAGGCGATTGAACAATCTGGCTTCCAAACCGGTATTGAGGTTGTTGTTGGACTCCCATGTCAAATCAGCATTCGCAACATCATTGATAGTCGCGCCAGGAAGAGTAGCATTAGGAGAAGACAAGTCATAGAGTGCCTGATAAGCGTAATACGAACCGACGCTGTTGTTACCCTGGACACCATAAGAGAATTTAAGGGTAAGGCCATTCAGCCAATCAATTCCCTGCATGAATTTCTCTTCTGACAATCTCCACGATGCACCTACTGACCAGAAGTTACCCCAACGCTTGGAAGCGGCGAATCTTGAAGATCCGTCTGTTCGCCAGCTGGCAGACAGGAAGTATTTCTCATCGTAGTTATATCCTACACGGGAAAGGACTGATTCAATACGGTCCACGTCGCTGGAACTGCCTGTTCCGACAATTACGGCAGCGGCATCAAGTTCATAGATTCCTGCTCCAGGAAGTCCCGTCTTGTGTCCGGACAAATCGGCTGTCTTGTAGTTATAGTACTCATGTCCTACGAGGAGGTCCACATTGTGACGTCCGAATGTACGGTTATAGGTCAGCAACTGGTTGAAAGTATAACCCAACGAAGTCGTATTGGCTCTCTGAAGTCGTCCGTTTACCTGCGCCGCATTACCGAAATTAGGGTTATAATAAACCATGGACTGTGAGTTGAAGTAGTCAGCACCGAAATTCACCTGGAATTTAAGTCCTTCCGACCAATTGTCCTTGACTCCCATGAGGTCGATGTGGGAACGTGCGGACAACGAATATGTGTCAGCTCTATACTTGTCGTTATAGAGAGTGGCATTACAGTTGAAATCACTCTGTTGTCCTGCTGGACGGGAATCACCGTAATCGAACTGTTTCTGTCCATTCGCATCAAGGATATAATCACCCGTCGAAGGATCTCTCTGATATATAGGATAAATCGGAGCCATAAACTGAGCGGAATAGAATACATTGGAAGATTGTGAGCCACTTGCTCCCAATGAGTTGGAGCCTGTCTTGGAGAAGTTCGCTCCGAGTCCTGCTGCAAACCAAGGCTTGGCATGAGTCTCGACATTCAGACGGCCGGTATATCTTTCGAAGTTGGTGGTTTTCAGGACACCGTCCTCGTTAAGATATCCGAGCGAGAACATATATTGTGTACCCTTTCTACCTCCGGAAACACTGATTCCGTATTCCTGACGCAAAGCCTTGTTGTCTGTAATTGCCTTCATCCAATCTTCACTCCATCTCAAATTCGCATCATCACGAACTTTTCCGTCAGAAGTAAACAATTCAGTAACAGGCTTGTCGTATGGATTATACATTCCGCCTTCTCCGAAAATCGCCATGGAGCCGTTCAACATTTGGTTGGCAGCATTGTTTCCGTACTTATTATAGAATGCAGAATACATGATTTCCATATAATCCTTGACACCTACGGTCTCATAACGAGGGATAGCTCTTGAAGAAATGCCGACATTGACTTTCAGGTCCACTGTAACACCGCTGTCGCTACCTTTCTTGGTGTTGATGATAACGACACCGTTTGCACCACGCGCACCATAAAGAACTGATGCAGAGGCATCCTTGAGAATGGTCATGCTGGCAATATCGTCCGGATTGATGGCAGATATGCTTCCGTCATAAGGAACGCCGTCCACTACATAGAGAGGGGTCGAGGAAGCATTGATGGAACCGAAACCACGGATTACGATAGTCGATCCTGAACCAGGCTGTCCGCTTCCGGAAGTAGCCTGCACACCAGGTGCCAAGCCGTCAAGGGCCTTCGTGACGTTGGAAACGTTCCTGCGCTCCAGATCCTTGTTTTTCACGACAGCCACTGATCCCGTGAAGGATTTCTTGTGAGCTGTTCCGTATGCGACTACGATTGTCTCATCGAGAGCTGTCGCATCCAGATTAAGTTCCACATTGATGTTTTTCTTTCCGTCAGTTGCAACTTCCTGTTGTTTATAACCGACAGAAACGAAGACAAGCACAGCGTCGTTGGATTTGACATTGATACTGTAGTTACCATCAGCGTCCGCCGATGCTCCTGTCATTGTACCTTTGACCTGGATTGATGCGAATGGAATACCTTCGCCTGTTGTAGCATCAGTCACCTTACCTGTGATGTTGCGGCTCTGCGCAAATCCCAGTCCTGCTGACAACATGATGGTCACGAAAAAAAGAAGGATTTTTTTCATAAGCATTATTGAGTAAGTTTAACATATTGTTTCCGCATTCATGTACATCCGCAGCGCTAACAGCACCCACTAGAGGACGTTTATCAAATGCGATTTCTGCAAATATAAACAATACATTTTTAAAATGCAACATAGTGTAACTTTTCGTAATTACGTATATTTGCTCAAGTTATAACGATTAATAAAATGCTGATTTTTAGCAGAATCTGAATTTTATTTACAGTTTTTAATCAAATCCGACTTAAAAACTATCAAATTAAAAAGAATAAAATTTTTAATTTTTTACATAAAATATCCCAAAAACATCATTTCGTGGCCCAGAAACGGCAATTTTCCAGCAGCGTATCGCGGAAATGACCATCTGGAGAAACCACGTGACGGCAGAAGCCCCGGCGGCGGTGGTGCCTCTGGAGGCATGGTCGCCCATGACCTTGTGAATGGGTGGCAGGCGACAGCCTGACGGGATGAGCGAAGCGAACCTCCAGAGGTTTCACTCCCGGCGGGGCGCGCAAAAAAGCGTCGTGGTGCATAAGTCTTTGTTTTATAATAAATTAGACACTTCTAGAGTTAACGAAACAATAACTCTGAAAATAGCGTATTACCTAATATCCAACGATTTAAGTGCCACACCAAAATTGAACGCGCGGTTATCTTCCGAAAATCTCTGTCCCGAGAAAAACCGAAATCTCCGACCCGAAACTTGATCAGCGGTGGAAGAGATAACATCCACACTGAACAAATCGAAAAAAGCACCTGCGGAGAATCGCAAGTGCTTGTTTTTCGTAGCGGGTCGCAGGATTGAACTGCGGACCTCATGATTATGAATCATGCGCTCTAACCAGCTGAGCTAACCCGCCATGACTGGTCGGAGACCAGATTTTAAGTTGAGATAGAAGGATTCGAACCCTCACTGACAGAGCCAGAATCTGTAGTGCTACCATTACACCATATCTCAATGTCATTCCCGCTATTTTCAGAACGGGACTGCAAATTTACAACACTTTTCGGATTCTACAAATATTTTTCACGTTTTTGCACGGAAAAATATCATAATACTACTTTTACCGGTGATAAATCAGTGCCGTGGCCCATACTTCGCAACCTTCGCAGCGACCCACGAAACCCAGTTTCTCGGTGGTGGTCGCCTTGACGGATACGCAATTCACGTCCACAGCCATGATTTCTGCCAGGGTCTCACGCATCTGCGGAACATACGCTCCTATCTTCGGACGCTGGAGAGCGATGGTAATATCCACATTGCCGACAGCATAACCGGCATTGGAAATAAGCTCCACCACCTTGGCCAGCAGCATTTTGCTGTCCGCGCCCTTCCACTCGTCGGACGTATCGGGAAAATGATGCCCGATATCGCCTAGCGCCAGGCACCCCAGCAATGCGTCACACAGGGCATGGATAGCCACATCCCCGTCGGAATGCGCCACGAAACCGCAATCCGAATCAATCTTGACTCCTCCCAGCCACATCGGCAGCCCTGGAGCTATCTGGTGGACATCGAAACCATTCCCCACCCGGAACGGAAACATTGAATCAGCCATAAACTATTCCGGTTTTCCGCAGGTGTAGCCGAGCTTCTCGATAGCCTTCTTCAATGTCTCCTCATTCGTCTTCGCAGGATCGTAAGAAATGGTTACCGTTTTCTTTTCCAGATTGATTTCCAATGACTTGACACCCTTCTCGAAAGAAATGTTCTCACGCACCTTCTTCACACAATTCTGACAATGCAGACCGACATTGAACACGACGGTCTTCACCTCCTTCTTCGGAGCGGCCTCCATGACGGAAGCATTGGCCATAACCGGCTCCGCAATCATCATTGAGAGCGGAAGCATTGCTGCAATCGCAGCAGTATAAATGATTTTTCCCATAACAAACATTATTTCCAAAGCGTAAACCGGGCGCCGAGATAGAACTTGGTTCCCATAATCGGGCCCCAGACAGCGCTGGCATCGAAGTCCGGACGCGACGCATCCACATGACCCGACATGCCTTCAATAGCCGTGCCGATTACCAGGTTTTTCTGTCTGAAGTTAGTAAGATTTTCCGCTCCAAGATACAGGTCCACGCCTTTGAAACGTTTGGTAACTTGCAGATACAAAAGCGGATAGACCGGCGTATAACCATCCTTGTAGAGAAGTTCTCCGTCATCTCCACGCAGCCCTTTCATAAACTCATAGACACGCGACTTGCCATTGACAGAAGCGGTGAAGTCGAAAATCCACTTGTTCAGATTCGTGGCATATTGGAGATTCAGCACACCTTTGTAGCGGCTCGTCATCGGACGCTCCACAAGCCCCCTCCCCTCGAGTTCCACCTTGGCATCCGTATAACGGAAAGTGGCGGAAACAGTAAATCTCCTGAAAGCCTCAACATTGAAATCAACCTGATAATTATTTGAATATGAGCGCTTTCCGCCAAGAGCATAAAACTCAATGGCGTTGAGTCCATGCTCATAATCTACTACCATCTGCTCCGCAAAACGCGTCCCGAAATAGTCAAAGCTCAAATATGTGTCATCAGAAGCCCCGAAAGGCAGATAAAATGTGGCATTGCCCCCGAAAGTCCACGCATCCTCAAGAAGATGGTCGGAATACGCTCCGGCAAATGCCTTGCCGGTAGAAAGGACACCGATATTGTCAATGACCGGCAATGCCCGCCTTAGGCCGCGTCCGCCGTTGGCGCGCAGGACAATCTGATCCAACGGACTATATTTCAATGTCAGGCGAGGCACGGCCTTGAATCCTTCGCCATTGAACCAATCACCACGGAAGCCCAGAATCGAGGAAAACTTTTCGCCCGCATGAAACGTGTATTCTCCGGAAACGCCAGCATTGTAAAAAGCCTTGGATGTCTTGCCGGGATCCAGTTTCTGGGCCGCGACCTTGCGCATGAAATCTTCCGAAAACCAATCCGCCGTACCTCCCAGCGCCAACGTAAACTTGTGGGAATCATTGATTTCATCCTGGAAGAGGACATTGAAAAATCCTGAATTCTGCGTAGCCAGATACTTGGACGCACCGGCCCGGAGTTTCATGTCCGTAAGCGTATAGTCGGCCACGAAAGCGATGTTTTTCGCATTGTCCGCACTGATCGGCACACCGACCTTCACATACGTATTCAGCTGACGGTTAACGATATCCGAGCCCCAAGGAGAGGTAGAGGACAATGTATATTTCTTGTGGTCGTATCCGGATTGTCCGCCTTTTCGCATATCCTGGAGACCGCGCAGACCGAAGCGGACCTGCACCCCGGTCGGTCCATAATAGAGCCAGCGGTTGGCAACATTGACCTGAAACATCTCGGGGTCATCCATGAAGCCGTCATGGTTATGGTCAAATGTGCGGAAATTTCCGGACACATGTCCCAGCAAAACCGTGCTCCATTTCTCCCCCATCTGCAAGGACGACGCGACATTGAAATCGGTCTTCGTGTCATTCATGACCGAGGCGTTCAGGAAAAGCGGTTTCTCGTCAGTCGGCTTGCGGTATTCCATATTTATCTGACCAGTAATGGATTCCGCGCCGTTGTTCACCGATGAAAGGCCCTTGGAGACCTGTATGCTTTCAAGCCATTGGCCGGGCACGTAGGATAGTCCGAACGGAGCGGCAAGTCCACGCATCGAAGGGCGGTTCTCATCCAGCATCTGCGTATATATTCCGCTGAGGCCCAGGAGCTTGATCTGCCTGGCACCGGTAACGGCATCCGAATAGCCGACAGTGACGCTCGCCGAATTCTCGAAACTTTCCGCAAGGTTGCAGCACGCCATCTTTTTCAATCCGGCAGAGGAAATCACCTCGGTACGGAGTTCCTTGCCCTTCGAAAGATAATTCCCGCTCTGCCGGCCGACGAACACCGTCGCATTCAGGCTGTCCGCCCTGCCGTCATAAATCCCCGTAGTATCAGGGGTTTGGGTCAATGCTGATGCACCGGGCCCACGAGAAGCCGCGGCATTCACCGAAATGACTTCCAGCAATGCCACGGTAACTGCAAAATATTTCTTCAAATTCTTCATACTGTCGTCCACTTGTCAAGTTTATTCGACAAAGTTAACTACTTCCTATAAATTCCACGCATAGAGTTCCGCGAGAACGAGAGCGTAGTCACATGATGTGGCAAGCACCTCATCTGCAAGGGAATAGTAGAGCGAAAGCTCCATGATATTGTCAATGAGCGAGATATCGCCGGCCTTCAGTTTGTGCTCCGTCAACGCCATCGCTTCCGTGGACACTGCCAGGGAAGAAGACAATTCGGCACTGATTTCCTGCAGACCTTTCGCGCGGTCATACAACGCCTTGAAACTGTTGTACGTCTTGGTCACGGCATCACGCTCCTCAAGTTTCGCAGCTTCACATGAAGCATTGGCCTGACGGACCTTGCTGCGGACTGACCATATAGGGATGGAAAGCCCTAGAGTAAGGCCACGGAAATTGCTTCCCTTCACCAATTCCGCCATATATCCGGCCGTAAGTGACGGATAATTAGCCATTTTCGCAGTCCGGGCCTCGGCTGCATTGACATCCACATTTTTCTTCATGTATGCAAGCTCCGGAATCTGCTGCGACGCTTCGGCATACCATGCGCCGAAATCTGCGGGCAGCACCTCATCAGTCGAAATCACGGAAGCATTGACCTCAACCGGCTCTCCGCCGTTAAGGCCCTGAAGCTCAGACAGAAGAGACTCGCGCTCGACCATGTTTCTGGCCAATGCGTTCTTCTGTGAAAGATAGGCCAGATGCGCCTTGTTCACCTCGATCATATCCGTCTCGCCCCTCGCCTGCATATCCCTGTAAGCAGCCTCGATCTGTTCGGAACGGGCAATGCGCGAAGACAGTTCGGCGTTCACGGCATTGCAATATACAATCCTGATATACAGCTGTTTAGCCTCCAGCAGAATCTTCTGACGCTCAATATTGTACTGAATATCAGAAAGTTCCGTCCTGGAATCCGCCAGCTTTCCGCGGGCTCCGGCCAATGCTGCCACATCAATGCTCTGTGTCACGGATATGTCCTTTCTGGTGCCGACATCGGCCGGACTGCTCCACAAATAGTCAAATCCCACTTCCGGAGCATCCAGGGCACGCTCCGCCTTATAGCCATATTGGTCAGCCTCAGTGCGTTTCCGCAGAGCCTGAAGCGCAGTGTTGTTCTTCTCGATCTGCGACAGGACAGTGCCGACGTTCTCCTGGGCAAACCCGGGAACAGACATTGCCACAGCCAGGCAGACAATGAGTAATTTATTGATTTTCATATAATTCCGTTAAATTACGCCTCTTTCCGGCTTTTACTTATAAAAATATAAACCACCGGTATGATGAAGCCGTTGAGCATCGTGGATGTAAGCAGTCCGCCGAGCAGCACCTTCGCCATAGGACTCTGGATTTCGTTGCCCGGAAGTTCTCCTCCGAGAGCAAGCGGAATGAGCGCCAAGGCCGAGGTCAATGCGGTCATCAATATCGGATTCAGCCTGTCCAATGAACCGTGCATGACGGCATCATGGAGAGAAAGCCCCTCATGGCGGAGTTCATTGTACCTGTCAATCAGGAGCATACCGTTTCTGGTCGCGATACCGAACAGGGATATGAATCCGATGATGGCAGGAATGCTGATGATCTTGTCCGCGAAGAAAATCGCGAATACACCGCCGATAAGCGCCAACGGCAGATTCAGAAGCACTGCCGAAGCCTGCCTGACATCCTTGAACTGCCCGTAAAGCAGCAGGAATATCACGATTATCGCCATCAATGACGTGAACAGCAATGTCCTGGAAGCGGATTGTGCGCTTTCGAACTGTCCGCCGTACTCGACATGGTAACCCTCAGGCAGTTCCACATTGTCCTCAATCTTCTTGCGGATCTGGTTCACCGCACCTTGGAGGTCACCGTCAGAGACATTGGCGGAAATGACGATCTTGCGGGAGACATTCTCGCGATTGATGGTGTTAGGGCCTGCGGCTGAACGGATTTCCGCAATCTGTCCGAACGGCACCTTGCCGCCAGCGGCATCCACGGGAATGTTCCTGATTTCCTCGATATTGCTGCGGCTGCCGTCCGCCGCCTTCACCGTCAGATCGAAGACCTGGTTCCCCTCATAAACCTGCGAAACGACCGAACCTGCCAGATAAACCTCTACCATTTCGGTAAATTCAGCTGGCGCAATGCCATATTTCGCAAGCATCTCACGTTTCGGAATTATCTGAAGCTGAGGACGTTCAATCTGCTGTTCCACATTAAGGTCCACGACTTCCGGAATCTCCGAAACCTCCGATTTGATTTTGTTTCCAAGCTCGAACATCTTGTTCAAGTCAGTTCCGAAAAGTTTTATGGCAATGTTAGCCTGCGTTCCCGAGAGCATGGCATCGATACGATGGGAAATCGGCTGGCCTATTTCCACATTGACACCCGGTATGGTATTCAGCTTGGTCCTGATTTCGTTCACGACTTCCCTCTTGGAACGCTTGCCCAGTTCGAAAGGCGCTTCGATTTCAGAAACATTGACACCGAGAGCATGCTCGTCGAGTTCGGCGCGGCCGGTCTTGCGGGCTACGGTCTGGATTTCCGGCACGGTCATCAGCAATGCCTCCGCGTGCCTGCCGACATTGTCCGACTCCTCCAGCGACACGCCCGGGAGAGTGCTGACGTTGATGGTGAACGAGCCTTCGTTGAACGCCGGGAGGAAGCTGCTTCCGAGGCTGAAGAACACGCCAAGAGCGACGGCAAACAGAGCCAGGACGCTTCCCAATGTGATTTTTTTATGCCTGAGCACCCATTCCAGCGCCACGCCGTACCATTTCTGAAGCCATCTCACCAGCGCCGGGTCCTTGCCGGCCTTGTCGCTGCCTTCGCTGCCGAGAAGGAAGCTGCAGAGCACCGGGGTCAATGTCAATGCGACCAATGTGGAGGCGAAAAGTGCTGTGATAAAGGCAATTCCGAGCGGTCTGAGCATACGGCCTTCCATTCCTGTCAGGAAGAAAAGCGGAATGAAGCTGACCACGATGATGAAGGTCGAGTTGAGAATCGGAAGACGCACCTCACGGGAAGCATTGAAAACCACCTGGAAAATGGACTGGCGCTCCGACTCCGGAAGTTTCCGGTTCTGGCGCAGATGCTTGAACACATTTTCCACGTCGACAATGGCGTCATCCACCAGCGAGCCGATGGCAATCGCCATACCTCCGATACTCATCGTATTGATAGTCAATCCCATAAACTTCAATGTCAATATAGACACGAGCAGTGACAACGGGATAGTGACGAGTGAAATCAACGTGGTGCGGACATTCATCAGGAAGAAGAACAGCACGATTATGACGAACAGGGCGCCCTCATAAAGCGACTTCTTGATATTGTCGATAGAACTGTCGATGAATTTCTGCTGACGGAAAATATCCGTGGCGATATTGATGTCGGAAGGCAGCTGCGTCTTGAGGTCCTCCACCGCATGGTCCAATTTCGCGGTAAGGTCTATCGTGCTGGAATTTGGCTGCTTGGTGACAGTCATCAGCACGGCCGGTTTCCCTCTGTGTGAGGCAGTTCCGAGTTTCGGAGACTTCGCCCCGGCCTTGATTTCAGCAATGTCGCCCAATGTTATCGGGGCATCGCCGTCCATTTTCACGACGGTCCTTCCGAATGCATCCACATTGTCGGTAGAAAGGACTCCGCGGATGATATATTCGTTGCCATATTCGTAAAGGACACCGCCGGCAGAGTTCCGGTTCATATCGCCGGCAGCACTCATAACTTCCTGGAGACTAATGCCATAGTGACGCATTTTTTCCGGAGAGAGCAATATCTGATATTCCTTGATATCGCCGCCGAGTACCGTAACCTGAGCAACTCCGCCGAGCGAAAGCAGTCGCGGACGGATGGTCCAGTCGGCGATAGTCCTCAAGTCCTGCATGGAGGTCTCGTCAGAGGTCAGACCGATGATGAAGACCTCGCCCAGAATCGATGACTGCGGGCCCAATGTCGGTTTTCCGCAAGTCGGAGGCAATGATTCACTGACCTCGGCAAGTTTCTCGGAGACAATCTGCCTGTCTCTGTAAACATCTGTACCCCAATCGAATTCCACCCAGACTACTGAAAATCCAGTGGTCGATGAAGAACGGACCCTTCTTACGTCCGTGGCACCGTTCACCGCCGTTTCGACAGGGAACGTAACCAATCTTTCGACTTCTTCCGGAGCCATTCCGGTAGCTTCGGTCATGACGACTACCGTAGGGGCATTGAGGTCAGGAAAGACATCCACGTCCATGTGTTTCGTGGTGTAGAGTCCTCCGACCATCAGCAGAACTGCCGCCATAAGAACGAACAGACGGTTCTGCAATGAGAATCGTATTATCTTATCTAGCATTGTCCTGAATTCTAATGGTTATGGGAATGTCCCGGGATGGCACCGGTAGCGGTGGCGAGTTTTACCTGATATGCGCCTTCGGTCACTACGACGTCGCCTTCCTTCAAGCCTTTCAGAATTTCTCTGCGGAGGCCGTCGCTTTCACCGATCTTCACTTCCTGTTTACGGTATTCTTCCTTGCAGACTTTCAGGTATACGAAATAGACGCCCTGCTCTTCGGTCAATGAGGTTTCAGGAACAGATATCACATTTTCTTTCTGATTCTCAATGAGATATATTTCACAGAACGCGCCCGGGATAAAGTTTCCGGCATTGTTGAATTCAAAAATCACAGGAAGGTAAAACGAGCCCTGGGCCACTGCATTGCCCACTGACACCAGACGTCCGCCAAGGTCCTTGATGCTATATGTGACATCGGAATATGACGGCTTGAAATTAGCTCCGGTAAAAGACTTGGCACTGCTCCAATATTTCTCCTGGAGATCGGCGCGGAGCTGCAGTCTTCCGTTCTGGCTTACTACTGCGACGGGCTGTCCGGCCGTCACATAATCGCCCTCATTTACAAGGACTTGTGTTATATAGCCATTCATTGGAGCTGTCACCTGGAGGCCCTTTTCTCCGGTCTTTCCGTTATAGGCGTCATATTCTGCTTTAGCTGTCTCGTATTCCTTCTTCGCCTGCTCGTAAGCTTTCTGTGAAATGGCATTGACTTTCAGCAGTCCTTCCGCCCTTTCGAATTCTTTCTGCGCAGATTCGTATGCGGCTCTGGATTTCATAATCGGGTCACCTTCAGCCATTTCGCGGGCAGAAATTTCTGCCACGGATGCTCCTTTACCGACTTTGATTCCAGGGAGAAGGCGGCCGGTTTTCCCACCGAGCGAGATGACACCTGACGTGGTGGCGACTATGGTACGTTCAGTGCCCTGTGCCGGAAGGATTTCTCCGCTCGTGCGAATTGCAGCGTTGAATTTTCCGGGCTTGACGGTCTCCGTTTTCAGTCCGGCGGCTTCCGCACGTGCCTGAGAGAATTCGATTACATCCTTGCCGTGATTATGGGCTTCCTTTCCGTGAGCCTCATGTGTTTCATGGTCGTAGCCGTGATTGTGGCCGGTTCCGCCGTTGTGTCCGCAGCCGGACAAAATAGCCAGGCTGGCTATCATAATATAATACGGTATATGTTTCATTTGTGGTCTTTTTAAATACTGATCATTCGCACACCTTTCTAGTGCACGTCAAATGCTTTTACTTTAACAATCAAGCACTTACGGATAATTACACCGCAAGGAAAGGCGGCGCACGAAGCCCCTTGGAACGGACCAGATAGAATGATGACAGTTTTTCCTTTATGACGATGCGCGGAGAATCCGCTGCGTCAGATTCAGCTGCTTCCAGCACAATCACCTGAGGAACAATGAATTCCAATGCCGGCTGATATGACGGAATATTCTGGACTCTTTCCAGAAGCGTGACGATCGAATGTATCCTGCAGGATTCCGAGCCATGGTCTCCATCATGACAATGCCCGCAATCTTTGTCGGCAGTACAACCAGAATCTACGCCCTGACTTGCGAAACAGATGAAGTCCAGATTATGATGGCCATCCATCTGGCCGCAATGGTGATGATGAGGGACAGACGACATGAGCAGCATCATGAATGCAGCCACACACATCAATATTTTCGAAACCCTCGTCTTCATAACAGCACAAAAATAGTGATTTTTAGGGAATTCCCTTGGCAAAGATAGGTCAATCGCCATGCAACCGGGTTGCAAAATTCGGTCATATTTCGCTTGAACACATAAAAATCATACATTTAATGCCCACTTCAGTCACCTTCTGATACAATGTGACATTTTTCTACATACCTTTAGACGCAGTACAATCGGTGAAAAGACTATTATGAGGAACAGGACTTATGCGTTTATTAAAGCAATCGGCGGAGCGCTGATGGAAGATGCCAGGGCGGCCGTGGACCTGGTAATTCCACGGGAATGCATCGTATGCGGAAGGACATTGAAACTATATGAGCGGCATTTATGCCTGTATTGCGAAGCCGACCTGCCGCTGACCTATTATTGGGACAGAAGACGGAATCCGATGGCAGATAAGGTCAATGCGCTGATACAGAAACGGATAACGGAAGAAATCCTGTCAGAGGAAAACACCGGAAAACCGCCTGACAATCATCCGGTACTGTTCTCATACGCGGCTGCATTGTTCTTCTATCACGGAGAGAACCGCTATAAACGTATTCCTCAGAGGCTCAAATATTTAGGAGACATAGAAGAGGGGCGGTTCTTTTCCGGGATGCTCGGTGAATATCTGCATGAATCGGCATTGTTCAGAGACATTGACATGATAATTCCGGTGCCGCTGCATTGGTCGAGACGGTGGAGCCGCGGTTATAATCAGGCGGAAGTCGTGGCGCGTGCGATAGCGCAGAAACTCGGTGGCATTCCGGTGCGGACGGATATTCTCGTGCGCAGCCGACGCACACGGACTCAGACGAAACTGGACGTGGACGCGAAAAGCGGCAATGTCCATGGGGCTTTCGCGCTCGGCAAGCACAAGACATTGGCAATCAAAGGTATACACCATGTACTTCTCATCGATGACGTATTCACTACCGGGGCCACCATGGCCGCTTGCCTGTCTGTCCTCCAACCATTCTTCGGTCCGGAAGTCCGCATAAGCTGCGCCACCCTGGGCTTCGTGAACAACGGGTAGAAGAAAAAAATCCGGCACATTTGAGAATGTTATGGGATTTTTTCGTACATTGTACTGATTTAAAAAACAACTATACGAAATGACTAGTGAGATCAGAAATCCGGAGCTCTGGAGAGAGGGCGAACTGAAAATCGAATGGGTTAGAAGACACATGCCGATTCTGGCAGGACTTGAGAAAGAATTCAAGGAGAGCAAGCCGTTCAAAGGCAAGAAGATAGCATTATCCGTTCATCTGGAAGCGAAGACCGCGCATCTGTGTGAGATATTGGCAGAGGGCGGCGCCGATATGTATATCACAGGAAGCAACCCGCTTTCCACACAGGATGACATTGCGGCAGCGCTCGTACATGAGGGGCTGAACGTATTTGCTGTCCATGGGGCTACGGAAGAGGAATATATGCATGGCATCAGGAAAGTCATCGAGGCAGGTCCGAACATCATCATTGACGACGGCGGTGATCTCGTGAACATGATACACACTGAATATAGAGAGCTGATTCCCAATGTCATAGGCGGATGCGAAGAGACCACGACCGGCATTCTCCGGCTTGAGGCCATGAACAAGGCGAAGGAACTCGAATTCCCGATGATGCTCGTGAACAATGCTGACTGCAAGCACCTGTTCGACAACCGTTACGGCACAGGACAATCAGTCTGGGACGGCATCAACAGGACCACCAATCTCATCGTGGCCGGCAAAAATGTCGTCGTCGCAGGTTACGGATGGTGCGGCAAGGGCGTATCAATGAGGGCGAAAGGTCTCGGCGCAGATGTCATTGTCACCGAAATCGACCCTATCCGCGCAATGGAGGCGGTAATGGACGGCTTCAAGGTCATGTCAATGTCGGAGGCAGCGGCTTTCGGCGATATCTTCGTAACCGTGACCGGCTGCAATGATGTCATCACGGCTGACCATTTCATGAAGATGAAAGATGGCGCAATCTGCTGCAATGCAGGACATTTCGATGTCGAAGTGGCAGTTGCCGCGCTGAAGAAGATGGCAGTGGGCCACGCTCCGGCAAGGAACAATATCGAAGCTTACAAGCTGGAAAACGGCAATACAATCTATATCATTGCCGAAGGCCGTCTGGTAAATCTGGCAGCTGGCGACGGACATCCGGCAGAAATCATGGATATGTCATTCGCAATCCAGGCCCTCAGCGCCAAATATTTGGTGGACAATGAGAAAACCATCTGCCGCGAAAAAGGTCAGATGCTGAATGCCGTACCTCGTGAAATCGACAATGAGGTGGCCAACCGCAAACTTGCCGACTGGGGAATCAGCATCGACAAACTGACTCCTGAACAGAGCAAGTATCTTTACGGAGGACATTGACAAGAAATATAAATATCTAACAATTAAGAAGATACGATATGTTTAGCAAGGATGTTTATGCAAGAAGGCGGCAGACACTGGTGGCCAAGATGGCAGATAGTGCAGCCGAGGGCAAGAGGGGCATCGCTCTGTTTATCGGAAACACTGAGGCTCCTGCCCAGTATAAAGATAACTGCTACAAGTTCCGCCAGGACAGCACATGGCTTTATTTCTTCGGAATCGACCAGCCGTTGTATGCAGCAATAATCGACCTGGACAACGGAAATGAGACCGTTTTCGCAAACGATGTGGAAATCGGAGACATAATATGGATGGGTCCCCAGCCGAGCGTGGCTTCCGTAGCAGCTTCCGTAGGTGTCGAGAAATCAGCGCCTTACACGGATCTGAACGCAGCAGTCGCCAAGGTTCTTGCAGAAGGGAGACCTGTTCATTTCGTAAAGCCTTCGAGATATTACAACACCATGAAAATCGCTTCGCTGCTCGGCTGCGGGACAGATGAGGTGGCAGGAAGATTTTCATTGGCATTGACAAAAGCGATAATTTCCATGCGTCTGGTCAAGGAGGATTGCGAAATCGAGGTGATCGACGATGCCTGCAACCTCGGATACGAGATGCACACCGTGGCGAGAAACAGCATTGTTCCGGGAATCATCGAACAGGAGATTGTCGGCAAGATGGATGGCGTGACACTCTCGAAAGGTTGGGGCGTTTCATTCCCGACCATCCTCACGCAGCATGGCGAGACATTGCATAACCATCTGCATGACAAGATTATAGAGCCTGGCAAACTGATGGTCATCGATGCCGGCGCGGAGAGCAATGTGCACTATGCGTCCGACTTCACCAGAACATACCCTACCAGCGGCAAATTCACTGCAAAGCAGCGTGAAATATATCAGATAGTATGCGATTGCAATGAGTTCGCCTTCAGCATGACACGTCCGGGCATAAGCTACCGCGAGGTGCATCTGAAGACAATGCATCTGATGCTGGAAGAACTCCGCGCACTGGATATCGTCCGCGGCGACGTTCAGGATATGGTGGAAGCAGGCATTGCAGGTCTTTTCATGCCACACGGATTGGGCCACAACATGGGTCTGGACGTGCATGACATGGAAGATTACGGAGAAAATTATGTGGGCTACGATGATGACCAGAGTCGTTCTCCTCAGCTTGGTCTCGGCAGTCTCAGAATGGCGCGCAAGCTTGTACCTGGCAACGTAATCACCGATGAGCCAGGTATTTACTTCATTCCTGCACTCATTGAAAAATGGAAGTCAGAGAAGACAGACCAAGGTTTCGTGAACTACAGCAAGCTGGAATCTTACTATGACTTCGGCGGCATCAGACTTGAGGATGATGTTCTCGTGACGGCAGATGGAGCAAGGAGACTCGGAAAAGAGCGCCTGCCTATCTCACCTGACGATGTAGAAGCTGCAATGGCAAAATAGCGACATGAGCATTGCATTAGCAATTTTCGCAATAATTCTGGGGGTCCTGGGAATTGTCGGAAGCATCGTTCCGGCACTTCCGGGACCTCCTTTAAGTTGGTTCGGGCTGCTGCTCATGTTTCTCCGCAGTCATTTTTATGCAGCGGGAGATCCGTTCAGCAGCACTGCATTGTTGATCTGGCTCGGCATCACCATACTGGTCACGGTGCTGGACTACATTGTCCCGAGCTGGATGACGAAGATAAGCGGCGGCAGCAAATATGCCGGCTGGGGCGCGACGACAGGCCTGTTGCTGGGCATGTTCATCCCTCCTGTCGGAATCATCCTCGGTTCGATTGCAGGAGCTTTCCTCGCAGAAATCATCTTCGCCGGCAGTTCCGTATGGACATCCATGAAATCCGCATTGGGCGCCTTCGCCGGTTTCATCTTCGGCACAGGCATGAAACTGATAGTCTCCGGCCTTATGCTTTGGAAGATAATAGTTTAGGGATTGTCGTTTAATATTTTCAATTTGACCGAAGCAGCCGACTGATCCCA